>ERZ780079.152-NODE-152-length-35715-cov-5.34391_pt1 | contig 35715 bp, 39 predicted proteins | sample MGYA00511087_ERZ780079 | MGnify/ENA primary metagenome ERZ780079 (study PRJEB29588, sample SAMEA2142583) | human gut metagenome | biome: human gut; feature: human-associated habitat; material: faeces | place: Denmark | collected 2008/2010 ... | reverse complement strand
AGCGCTGCCAGACGCTGCTTGTGGGAGCTGCTCTCTTTCCAGGGACTTCCTGCCTTTTTCTTCTTGGAAGAAGCCTTGATACGCTGAATCTCATAGAGAATATCGTCATTATCAGCCTTCTGTGGCTCGATTCCTGTACCGTAGAGACAACCCTGCGCACAGTTGAGCGCATCTACCATAAAAGGCAGTTCCTTGTTGGAGGATACACGCTTGGCATAATCGTCCAGAAAATGATATACATGTTTCTCACCCTCAATCTGACGGATGAACAGGTCTTCTCCGCAGAACCAATAGACATTTTCCTTTAATCCACCAGGCATTGGGTAGATGGAACCAAGACCATATTCGATTTCTGTACCGACAGGATCACCCTTGATGTGATGGGTTCGTGCATAGTTCATAAGATGGTCAAAGGTTACGTTGTAGTTCACGTAGCCGTTATTATTGGGATCATCGATCTCGGATTTTTTGGCAATACAGGGACTGATAAAAGCCAGCTTGTCCTGAACATTCATATATTTACGAAGATAGATTGCTGCGCACATCAGAGGTGACTGCACGGGCATCAGCTTGGGAAGCAGTTCAGGAATATAATGTTCTATATAGTTTACAACAGCCGGACATGGCTGGGAGATACGCCCGGGTTGATTGCGGTTATGGGAGAGAACGTACCGCCGGTAAAATTGTGTTCTGTAATGTAGCGGATGTACGCCCAGGTAGTAATATCTGCACCGAAGCTGACACTGATAATGCGATTTACACCCATTTTTTTAAGCCCGCCAAGGATACTCTTGTATTCATTTGGATAGTTGGCGGCAAAAGCCGGGGCAATCAGAAGAGATATTTTCTGACCTTTTGCCAGATCAGCAAAGAATTCCTCTGTATCGTCGTAATAGCTTCTGGCATTGTGTTCGCAGGCATCAAAGCAGGCACCACAACCGATGCATTTATCCCCATCGACCTCAATAACAGTGCTGCCGTCTTTTTCTACTGCGCGGTTTGCTGTAATGACAGGACAGACAGAGATGCATTTGTTACAACCAATGCAATTTTCATTGGTATATACGAAGCCTTTATGTAAGCTGCTCATAATGGAAAACCTCCTCGTATTTGTTAAATTTTGGAGCTGTGAAATACATATAAAAACAGCAAATTGTAATAGTACATTTTACGAGATTTCTGTTAATATTATAACATAGTATGGTAAAAAGTGACAACAATACACATGCAATAAAATAAATTGTATTTTGAGAAGTTCATGCTAGAATAAGGTGTATAACAGATATGAAAACGGAGAATGGGATGAAGAGAATAAGTCTGGATGATTTGGAACATGCATTGCATCTGCAAAATTATCAACAACTGTATGAGGCTGTTTTGCATAAAATTGAGCAGGGAGAGATAAAACCGGTTAAAGCATCTGGTAAAAACGGTAAAAAACCTGTATTATACAGGGAGTACTGGCTGATAGAACAGGCAAGGGGAGACGAAGAAGAATTGGTAGAGGAGCTTTCCTATCAATATGTGCCTGCTATTGCCACAGGATATTATATGAAACATCTACAGCAGTATCGTGAAGACCGGGAATGGCTTATGCTATTGAATCAATATCTAAGGGAACATAAATGCCTGCTGGAGTTCCCCATGTCTTTGAACGAGAGAAGCTATGATATCTGGCATAGAGAGAAATTCCTGAAAGAAGAACAGGGCAGAAAAATACTGAAGCGGTGTGGTATTCCCCTGGAAATGCTCAATCTCTATGAGACATCGGAACCTTTGGCTTATTATACGGATACAAAGGAAATTCCGCAGAATATTCTGCTTGTAGAAAATAAAGATACCTTTTACAGTATAAGAAGGAATCTGCTTGCAGGAAAAAACAAAATACTTGGAATCACTATCGGAACAGTTATATATGGTGCCGGTAAGGGTATTCTGCGCTCTTTCCAGGATTTTACATTGTGCTGTGAACCTTATATGAAAAACGAAGCGAACAGATTGCTGTACTTTGGGGACTTAGATTATGAAGGTATCATGATCTATGAGAATCTGGCTGATAATTTTCTGGACTTTTGTATCATAGAACCTTTTGTACCGGGATATCATGCAATGCTGCATAAGGCGGCACTGAGGGGGCAGGAGCGTTTACCTCATATGAAGGAGAAGCAGAATCACAATATCGGGATGAAATTCCTGGAATACTTTTCCGTGCAGGATAGACAGTATATAAATGGTATTTTGGCAAAGAACAGATATATTCCGCAGGAAATCTTAAATGGTGAGGATTTTAACAATGCAATATGAATTTCTGAAACAGTTCCCCAAACGAATGAAGCATGTGGGAATGTATGCGTTAGTGCTGCAGAACAGCAGCCAGAAGCAGACATGGAAACAATACGGATTCCTGAAAACAGATGAACAGATTAATATTATATTTGCCCTCATGCTGTATATCATGGAGCAGTCCTTAAAAGAGGAAAAATGTACCATGGATGATATGGGGGCATATCTGGATTACCTTAATATGACGTATTTTAATACAGGAATGTCTTTTGACGATTGCAGAAAGCTGGGAGATTTCATTATTAATGTAATTCTGTCAAATGAAGGAAAGGCAATGTATTTTGACGGATATGATTTTGAGCAGAGAGCATATAAAATCATGAATATCAGTTATGTGTCAAATGAAATCGTATATCTGGATTCGGATGTGAAAAGGACATCCTACCGTTTGACAGAGGATGGCTATAATCTGCTGCTTTCCACGCTGGAAATCGAGAACAATATGAAGCTGACAATTCATGAGATGATATTCAAAATGCATCTGGAGAAGCAAAGCTACGACAAGGCAGTCGATGAGATTAAAAATGTATTTAACCTCTTGAGGATACAGCTCCAGAAGATCCAGGATGCCATGCTGCGTGTGCGTAGAAATGCATTAAGCTATTCTGTTTCGGACTATGAGCAGCTTCTTGGTGAAAATATGGAATCTATTGATATGACAAAGCAGAAGTTCCAAAGCTATAGGGAGACTGTAAGGAAAAGGGCCAAAGAACTGGAAGAACAGAATATCAATGTAAGAAAGTTATCTGCACAGGAGGAGGAGAATCTGGAGAATCTCAGAATCATTGAAAGCTATCTTAACCGTGGTATCGATGAGCACCAGAAAATCCTGAATTCGCATTTTGACCTGAAAATCCTTTATGAAAAAGAACTGGAACTGTTGTCGCAAATGTCATTGATCCAGAGATTTTCATTAAGGACAGATCTCTATGATAAGGTATTACAGGATGCTTCCGGATTGGATAATATAGATATATTTTTAAGACCGTTATTTCATCAGGCTCCGGATAAAATTTATAATCTGCAGAAAGCGACACAGCTTCAGCGTCCAATCAGGAAGAAGCAGCAGGAAGAAGAGGAAGAAGTACTGGACTTTGATGAAGACCAATGGCAGGAAGAATATGCAGCAAGAAAGCGCAAACGCCTTATGCAGTATGAGAACAGTCTTGGGTTTGTACTGGATAAAATGATGGAAAAAGGCAAAATTACGCTGCAGGAGATGGCATCGTCTCTTGGCAGAGAAGAACAGAACACGTTAATTCCCGATATAGATATATTTAAAGAAATCATGGTAGAGCTGATAAAAAGCCGTCATATTGATATAGATGCGCTGCATAAGGAAAAGAGCGAGTATATTGCAGAGGAAACATTGGATTTCCAGCTAAATGAGATGATATTGGAGTTAGTGGATAAGGATGAAAGAAGGAAGCACATCCATCAGATAGATATATACAGGCTTGAAGATGGTGGTGTAGTGGAGTTTAGAAATATCAGGAATGAGACCGGTGATGGAAAAACAGTACGTTGTTCCAATGTAGCATTGGAAATTGGAGAATAGGTGGGCAAAGATGGCATACGAAATTGAAGAAATCAGGTTAAGCCAGCAGATTTTCTATTATCTGTTAGAGCATTTTGAACTGCGTGAAGAAGAGGAAGAAAGACTATACCGGGCTTATACAGAGGAAGAGGCGGTACAGAATCTTGTAAAATCCCAGGCAGCGGAAGCAGAAAGCGCAGTGGAAAGATATGGGGATGTGATTTATCTGATCCCGAAGGAAGAAAATGTTTTTCTGGGATTTTCCAAAGCGAAGTTAAAGGAGACATTGTGTAAATCAGCAGCTACAGACAAGGATTTCTACTTATCACAGTTCGTGATCCTGACATTGCTTGTGGAATTTTATGATGGACAGGGAAGCAGCAGCAGGTCAAGAGAGTATATCCGGGTAGGAGAATTGCAGAACTGTATCTCTGCCAGACTTAAGGAGGGTGTAGAGAATACCTCGGAGGAAGAAGAGGAGCAGAAGGGAATTGCCTTCAGAAATATGTTGGAAGCATATGAGGCACTCCGGTCAGATGATAAAGGCTCAAGGGCTAAGACCACCAAAGAAGGCTTTCTCTATTCTATATTGACTTTTCTTGAGAAGCAGGGGCTGATTGAGTATGTGGAAGAGGATGAGATGGTAAAAACAAGTAAGAAGCTGGATAATCTGATGGATTGGAATCTTTTAAACCAGAATAATTATCAGAGAGTCAGAAAGGTATTGGAGCATGAGTAAAGTCAACGCAGTCCGTTTTATCAATCTTAATTATAATAATAATGCGATCAGGATCAGTGATGAGACCTTTCAAATGGGAGGAAGAAGTACACTCCTGTCCCTTCGGAATGGGGGTGGCAAATCTGTATTGGTACAGATGATGACAGCCCCGTTTGTGCATAAGCAGTATAGAAAGACAAAAGACAGACCTTTTGAAAGTTATTTTACGTCATCCAAGCCTACTTTCATTATGGTTGAATGGAAGCTGGACGGTGGAGCAGGTTATGTGTTGACTGGAATGATGGTAAGAAAAAGCCAGATTATGGAAGAACAGTCTTCAGAACCTTTGGAAATTGTAAATTTTATCAGTGAATATACAACAAGATGTGAAGAGGATATTTATCATTTACCGGTTGTAGAAAAAGGAAAAAAGGAAATTGTTCTTAAAAATTATGGATTTTGCAGACAGTTATTTGAAGGCTATAAGAAGGACCGCAGTAAGAAATTCTATTATTACGATATGAATAATTATGCTCAATCCAGACAATATTTTGATAATGTGGCAGAGTATCAGATTTATTATAAGGAATGGGAAACGATCATCCGTAAGGTAAATCTGAAAGAATCAGGTCTGTCTGAGCTTTTTTCTGATTGTAAGAATGAGAAAGAACTGATTGAAAAATGGTTTCTGGATTCGATAGAGAGCAAGCTGAACCGTGAAAAAGACCGCATGAAGGAATTTCAGTCAATCGTGGAGAAATATATTATCAGTTATAAAGATAATAAATCAAAAATAGAGCGGAGAGATACTATTCTGGAATTCCAGACAGATATGAAAGAACTACAGCAGTATGGTGAAGCGTATGAGATTGCAGAAAAGCAGATCCATGCTATGGAGAACCGTATAGCAGCCTTTAGAAGTGTGCTTGCGCAGATTGAAAAGGACACGGTGGCACGGCAGTCAGAGCAGGAGCAGCAAAGGGCAGGGATGGAAGAACAACTGGCGCACATCATGTATGAAAAATTGTCCATGGAAATATATGAACTGATGGAGCAGAAGAAGTATCATACCGGTAACAGAGATATGATTTCCATGGAAATGAATGAATTGGAACTGGAGACAGAGTATGTTGAGAAGCTTATCCACAGCTATGCCTGTGCAAAACAGCAGAAAATTGTGGATGAATATACCAGAGATAACGAACTGCTTGTGGAAAAGATTGCAGTTTATCGTGAAAACGAGAAGGAGTATGAGCCTGAAAGAAAAAAACTGGGTGGATATCTGCATACTCATTATGGGGACAAGTTCCGCAAAGCAGGGCAAAATGCTGAACAGATCCAAAGGGAATATGACAGCAACCTTGGCAGACAGCAGGAGATGATAGAAAAGGAATGCGAATATCAGACCAGAATAGAGGAGTTAATCGCTGAAATAGCCAAAGACCAGGAAAGACTGTCATCCTTTGACCGGCAGGAAGAGGTATTCAACAGAGATTATCAGGAGCATTTTGTAAGAAATATCATTGGTACATACGAACCGGGAATGCTTCAGATCAAAAAAGAACAGTATGTGCAGGAGCAGGAGCAGCTGCATAGAAACAATATGCAGCATAAACGTCAGCAGGAAGAAACGGAAGAAAAAGTAAAATCAATGCAAAGAAACCTGCAGGACAGAAATAACCAGAAGATGCAGAAAGAATATGAACTGCGGACTCTTACGGAACAAGGGGAAGAATATAGCAGACAGATCAGGGAAAGACAGGTCATGATGCAGTATCTTGAGCTGGATGATACGTATTTATGGAATGATGGGAAAATCATGGAAGCAGCAGACCGTAAGATCGCAGAATGTGACAGAGTACGTGCAGAACTGGAGAAAGAGCATAATCTGCTGGAAAGAGAATGGAAAAAACTGACATCAGGTGAAATACTGGAACTACCAAAAGATTTTCAGGAATTACTTACCCGGCTGGAGCTGCATCCGGTGTATGGAATGAATTGGCTGGAGAAGAATGGATATTCTGTAGAAGAGAATACAGAGCTTGTCAGAAGGCAGCCTTTTATACCATATGCATTGATTCTTCCAAGGCAGGAAATGAAGCAGCTTGAGTTACATGGACAGGATATCTGTACGTCCTTTCCCATTCCTATCATTCCAAGAGAAGAACTGGAGCGGACATTGGCACAAGAGCCAACAAGTATGGTCCAATTATCGGGGATAAGCTTCTATTTATGGTTCAATGAGAAATTACTGGATGAAGATGCTTTACGTGTTTTGATCAAGAACAAAGAATCAGAGATGACCAAAAAGCAGAAGCAGCTGGAGAATAAAAAGACTGAGTATAAGGATGCACTCGACAGAAAGCAGATGCTGGAACGGCAAAGTATCACAAAAGAGAAAGTAGAGAAGAATCGTCAGCAGATTACGGATACGGAGCAGGAAATATCAGAAATCGACAATCAGATTATCCACGATAAAGAAGAAATGGACAGGCTGGAACAAAAGAGGAGTGAGCTTGTACAGATTATTCTGAAAGAGAAACAATGCATGGAGTGGAACCAGAGAAGGGCATCAGATTTTGACTATTTCTGCAGGGAATATGACTCATATCTGGAGAAGCACGACACTCTTGAAAAGAATCGAAAAGAAAAGACAAAATATGAAGATAATAAAAAGCAGGCGCAGGATTTACTGGAAAAGTACCGTGAACAGCAGAGGACACTGGAAAGCAGACAGCGGGAATTAAAAGCACAGACTGAAAATATACAGAAGAAGTATATTCTGTATCAGGAGTATGAGCCAATTGCCCTGGAAGGACAGAATAGGCCGGTGTCTGAGATGGAAGCCAGATACGAAGCCATTACAACGAAGATGTCTTTTCAATTACAGGATCTGGAGCATCAACTGCAGAAAACGAACGGCAGCTTGAACAGGGCGAAAGAGGAACTGGCCAGATTACAGCACAAATTTCTTCTCAAAGAAGATGACTGGAAAGAACTGTATTATGATGAAAAAGAAGAAATGCACCAGGAAAGTGTGCTTGCAGAACGGAAGAAGCAGTATAAATTCAAAGAAGCCCAGTGGAATGAACAGGATAAGCAGATTGGTATCATCAGCAGTAAGATAGATGATAAGAATAAGCTGATGCAGGAGCAATGTGGTAAAGAAGAGATATTGCCCAAAGAAGAAATACGTACAATTGACTTTGATGGAAGAAGAAACCAGCTTCTCTATCAGATAAAGGAAACAGAACGTGCCCTGAAGCTTACGGAGAAGAAACTGACAAGTGTACAGGAGAATATAGCATCCTTTACAGAATATGATGATTTTGTACAGAAGGAAGAAATCCAATGGGAGGAAGATATTGCGCAGATGGATTCCAAATGTCTGAGAGAGTATGCGGGTATGATACGGCGCGATTACAGGCATAGCTGCGAGGAAGGTAAGAACAGACGGGATAAAGCAGAAAAAATCCTGAAGATATTATTATGTAAGGAAAAGTATCAGGATGATTTCTACAGGAAACCACTGGATGCCATGATGTCTGTGTCACAATCAGCCCATTTGCTGCTTGCACAGCTTACGACTACACTCCAATCCTATGAAAGCCAGCTGGCAAAACTGGAAGTAGATATATCAATCATAGGCGAGGAGAAGAAGAGGATTGTAGGTCTGTTGGAGGATTATGTAAAAGATGTACACAGCAACATGGGTAAGATAGATAATAATTCCACGATAACAATCAGGGAACGTCCTATAAAAATGCTTCGTCTGCAAATGCCTGAATGGGAAGAAAATGAAGGATTATATCATCAGAGACTGGATGATCTTATCAGTGAGCTGACTCAAAAGGGTGTGGAAATCTATGAAAAGAATGAGAATTCGGCAGAATATATAGGAACACGCATTACTACAAAGAATATTTATGACACGACTGTCGGAATTAGTAATATCCAGATTAAGCTTTACAAGATTGAGGAGCAAAGGGAATATCCAATCACATGGGCAGAAGTTGCCAAGAATTCAGGCGGTGAAGGATTCCTGTCGGCTTTTGTCATTCTATCCAGTCTGCTGCATTATATGCGTAGGGACGACACGGATATTTTCGCAGATAAGAAAGAAGGTAAGGTTCTGGTCATGGATAACCCATTTGCACAGACTAATGCAGCCCATCTGCTGAAACCGCTCATGGATATGGCCAAGAAAACAGACACACAGCTGATATGTCTTTCCGGACTTGGAGGAGATTCTATCTATAGCCGATTCGACAATATCTATGTGTTGAATCTTGTGACAGCGGGATTAAGAGGAGGCATGCAGTATCTGCGTGGAGAACATACAAGAGGTATTGAAGAGGAGGTCATGGTAACTTCCCAGATAGAAGTGATCGGACAGCAAAGTCTGCTGTTCTGACACTTGTAAAATATTTGCTTGTAATTGGGTAGAAGGTATAATATACTTTGGAATAGATATGCGGTTTTATGCCTGTGCTGCGGTGTGATTCCGCAGGGTAAATAGTATGGCAGCACAGAAATGAGGAGAAAGAATGGATCAGGAAAAGGTAATCGTCATTGATTTTGGCGGCCAGTACAATCAGCTCGTTGCAAGGCGTGTCAGAGAATGCAATGTTTACTGTGAAATATACTCCTACCGGACTGGCATTGAGCAGATTAAGGCAATGAATCCCAAGGGAATCATCCTTACCGGAGGACCAAACAGTTGTTACGAAGCAGACTCTCCGACCTATACCAGAGAGCTGTTCGAACTGGGAATCCCTGTACTTGGCTTGTGCTACGGCGCACAGCTTATGATGCATGTACTGGGAGGAAAGGTAGAGAAAGCACCTGTCAGAGAATATGGTAAGACAGAAGTTATGGTAGATAAGACTTCCCCCTTATTTGGAGATGTTGCATCCACGACAATCTGCTGGATGAGCCATTTTGATTATATTTCCAAGACAGCACCGGGCTTTAGAATCTCTGCACATACAGCAGATTGTCCCGTAGCGGCAGCAGAGAACTGTGACAAGAAGCTCTTTGCAATCCAGTTCCATCCTGAAGTACTCCATACACAGGAAGGTACGAAGATGCTCCATAATTTCGTAAGGGGTGTCTGTGGCTGTGCCGGAACATGGAGAATGGATTCCTTTGTAGAGAATACAATCCGTGATATCCGTGAAAAGGTAGGAGATGGCAAAGTATTGCTGGCTTTATCCGGCGGTGTAGATTCCTCAGTGGCAGCAGGTCTGCTCTCCAGAGCAATCGGCAAGCAGCTTACCTGTGTATTCGTAGATCATGGCTTACTGCGTAAAGATGAAGGTGATGAGGTAGAGGCTGTATTTGGCGACAAGGGTCAGTTCGACCTGAACTTTATCCGTGTCAATGCGCAGGAGAGATATTATAACAAGCTTGCGGGAGTTACAGAACCAGAGCGCAAGCGTAAGATTATTGGTGAAGAGTTCATTCGTGTATTTGAAGAAGAAGCAAAGAAGATTGGTGCTGTAGACTTTCTGGCACAGGGAACTATTTATCCCGATGTTGTAGAAAGCGGACTGGGTGGAGAATCCGCAGTTATCAAGTCCCACCACAATGTAGGCGGACTTCCTGACTACGTAGATTTCAAGGAAATCATCGAGCCACTGCGTAATCTCTTCAAGGATGAGGTACGTAAGGCAGGTCTGGAACTTGGTATTCCTGAGAAACTTGTATTCCGCCAACCTTTCCCAGGACCGGGACTTGGCATCCGTATCATTGGTGAAGTAACTGCTGAGAAGGTACGTATCGTACAGGATGCAGACGCAATCTACCGTGAGGAAATTGCAAAGGCAGGACTTGACAGAAGCATCGGACAGTACTTCGCAGCCCTGACCAATATGCGTTCAGTAGGTGTCATGGGTGATGAGAGAACCTATGACTATGCCGTTGCGCTGCGCGCAGTCAACACAGTAGACTTCATGACAGCAGAAGCAGCAGAAATTCCATTTGAAGTGCTGCAGACAGTTATGAGCAGAATCATAAACGAGGTGAGAGGAGTCAATCGAGTATTCTATGATCTGACGAGTAAGCCACCTGGAACGATTGAGTTTGAGTAGTTTTCATTTTCTGGGAGCCCAGTATTTATGTGGGTTCCCAGACTCTTTTATAACAAAGTGACACCCAAATGACACCCTTTTCTAAAATCAGAGGTATTTTATTGGCATTCCACGACTGGAAAAACAGAAAACATATCTGGTATCAACTTCGTAATATCCTTCACTCATCATAATAACAAATGCCTCTTCCGGCTCAATAGTTCCATACACCATATCATCAAATTGCTTCCGATCAACAACTTTTTTGATCTTGTATTCACAATCCCACAAAATAATATCATCCGTTTCATAGGTGTTATAATTTGGCAGAGCCTTTTGAATTTCTCCAAGGAGTCCGATTACCTGATCTTCTGCGGTCTTGTTTGCTGTAAGACCTGTAGCTTTTACCTCCTGCAGACCAAATGCAATTTGACGTCCCTTATCCGGATACAGGTGAGCGTATGTATTCCATGTTGTCTGCACATTTTTGTGGCCAAGCCTCTCAGATATCATCAGAATATTAAATCCCATCTCAATGAGTAGTGATGCGTGAGAGTGCCTGAGATCATGAATTCGTATAGGTTCAAGTCCGGCCATATGCGCCATGCGCTTTATTTCTTTCAGCAGGAATGACTTTGTAAATGTAAATAATCTGTCTGTTCGCTCAAGACCATAAAGACCATGCATATAGTTCTGGACTTCATCATAAAGAAACTGCGGGATTGCTATGCATCTGATAGATGGATCATTCTTTGGTTTCTTTATGATATGTTCTCCGTTTACGACAGCAAAGCTCTTTTTAATATCCAACCTTGGACCTGGAAGAAAATCGGCAGGAGTGAGAGCAAGGAGTTCACCTTCCCGGATACCGGTCCAAAATAGAATGTCAAAGGCAATTCTAGCATCTGACTTATCGGCATATCCTATGAATTGTTCAAACTGATCGAGAGTCCATATCTCCATTGCCTCTGCGCTGCTTTTTCCCATGCTCCCAGCCCTCTCGCATGGATTATACGGAAGCCGGTAGTACCGGATCGCATAATTCATCATGGCAGACAACTCATTATTGATAGATTTCAGGTAAGTAGGTGCATACCCTACGCCTTTGAATTTATCAAATCCTTTCTGTTGCACCCATGTCTGCCAGTTCAGAACATCCAGCTCTGCGATCTGATTGATAGGCTTCTGGCCAAAATAAGGACTGATCATTTTATCAAAAGCCCGTTGCTTTCTCTCCGCAGTGGTTATCTCTATTTTATGGTTCTTTGTGAGATCGCCCAGATAATTTTTCACAAGTGCGGTAAATGGAATATCTGCGGAGTGCACAAGAGTAGCTTTGAATTCAGCTTCAAAATCCAAAGCATCCTTTTTCCTTTCAAATCCTCTCTTTGTCTTTTGCCTCTTTTCTCCACGCCAGTCTCTGTATTTGAACTTGGATGTCCAGGTTCCGTTATCTTCTCTGTATGCCGGCATATATAGCCTCCTTGACTTTTTACGAAAGAAGGTATTATAATGTACTTAACAAGAGAGCCAATGGCTAGAGTACACCTAGCCGCCGGCAAAATGCAGCATTAAAAATAGCGCCTTACTTTACCAGAGCGAGGGCGCTATTTTTTGTGTATATTGATAACAAGAGTAACGATTGCACAAAGCATAATTACAAATTGGATCAGATCCGCGTATGTAACCATTGGCACCAGCTCCCTTCCATAAGTGTCCGGCAGCCAACATAATCGCCCCATCAGCTCCCTTGGCAGGTACATCAAATACCTTCCAAGTAGATTTATTATGTTCTGTATTTGTAGGACCTCTCCATTGCTTCTAATGTCAGCATATCGAGGTCTTTTTGCGAAAGCACACCTGTTTTATTGCGGCCTTTCCTTAAACGATAGAATTCGCTTCTGGAGATATCATCAAGGTGCGACAACCGTTCTTCAATCATCCTTTCAAATTCTTCGTCATGCTCCATTGCATCAGCAAGAGGAGTATTTAGGAGTTCTCCAAGGACTTTTTCTCTTAATGTAATTTCAGGATTCATCATTTGCGAGGTCTCATATTGTCTCATGTTGAATACCTCCGTTAAAATATCCAATTAGCTTACTTTCCACAAAATCTTCCGTTATTTCATCGAGATACGAAAAATAAATAAGGGAAGTACCATGGATCTCGCATAGGCGTTTCTTCCGAATATCGTTAACACGTCTTTTCAGAAATCCCTCTTCTCCTCCCCAATGTTTTAAAGGCTTATAATGCTGTACGCCCTGATATTCTATGGCTAGATCAAGGTTCTCAATATAAATATCAAGCTCAAGATTTTCAAGCCATTTTGCTCTGTAATGTGGTTTTACAGTATATCCAGGGAAAAGATCACAGACTATATGATATAGATTTTTTTCACGCAACCATGGATTACGAAAATCCTTAATTGCTGATTGAACATCATAATACTGTGAACGGGCTGGGTACATTCCTATAAGAGTATGAATGTATATTGATAGCTCATCTGGAAAACATTGCTCATAGTTAACATATAATTCTATGTACTTCCAACTGTATATAACAGACAACAATTCTTTCAATACATCAAAGTAGAATAAAAAATCTTTTTCGGAAGATAACAGTGCATAATTGCAGTATTCATTATCTTCCTTTGGATCTATATGATCCGGAAAAATAGAACATAGGAAAGAGGCCAATCTATAATTTTTAGAATTATTTTTCCAGAAAAAAATTTCTATATCATAAAAATCGATTCTACCCATTAACGCAAATTTTCCGTCACGTATTTGGCGATAAGAAGGTTTGACTCTATCCATAGCGTGAAAACTAATAGGTTTCTTACTTGTCATGACTATTCTCTCTGCCCCGGTACCATTCGAGGCTAACTATTTTCCAGACGCCTTCTTTTCACTTACCGCTGCAACAGTAGGAATCGAAGGCTTATTTTTTATTAGATCCGCCATCTGACCTACGATCCATCGTTGATCTATCTTAGACAGCTGGCTGTAATAGGAAAGAATCTCATATTTCTCGGGACTTATTTCGTTATATAAATCTGTTCTTCCAATAAGATAATCTACAGTTGTATTAAGTGCATCTGCTACCATAACTATATTCTCAAGAGTCGGAATCTCATTTACAAACCATGAATTTAGCGCATCAATGCTAATACCTGTAATATTTGATAATTCTTCTGTTGTTTTCTTGCGAATTTCACACAAATCTACAAAATGAGAGTGACATACACCATCACTTGTTAATACCTTCCCGAAATTACTTCCGCTAATAGTTGCCACATTAGATAGACCAATGAGAAAGTCCATTGGAACATTAAAGTATTCGCATATTTTTAGTTTTATTTGGTCGTTCGGACAACTTTTCCCGCTTTCATACAAAGAAACTGTCGATTTTACAATTCCAAATATCTTTCCGAACTCTTCCTGAGTCATTCCGGCAGTTGTACGCAACATTTTTATTCTCTCTGATAGTTTCGCCAAAGAATATACCTCCTTTCGTTGAATATTCTCAAACATATTATATAATACACCTCCCGCGAATTGAACATGTTTTGTAAAAGTTGATAAAAGTTCAACTAATCTATTGACAGATGGAAAAAGTTGAAGTATTATGAACATGGTTGAAGAATATAAAACAAGAAAGGAGTGATTAGATGAATCTTAAACTTCTAAAAGAGGAGCGATCCAAACTAGGATATACGCAAAAGTATATGGCTCAGCAGCTTGGATTTAAAGATAGAAGCAGTTATTGTCTAATCGAAAAAGGAAAGGTATCTGTGGACATTGAAATGGCCAACAGGATCGCTACCATTCTCCATTTGTCAAAGGAGAAGACGTTTGAGATTTTTTTTGCCTCAATAGTTCAAGAAACTTCAACTGAGTTTAATTGTAAACAGGTAGAGAGGTGAAATAAATGGGAACAAGACCTACGAAAGCAAAGGACAACATCTTTTGCAAAGCCAGATTGGATGCTGCAAGATACAATGACAAACTAAAAAGCAGGGCAGGAGCTGCTGAAGCGCTTGGATATGCATCTGAATCAACAATATCTGATTGGGAACTTGGTATTAGCGTGCCGACGCCGGAAGCAGTATTGAAAATGTCAGACTTATATAATGCTCCGGAACTGATCAATACATATTGCCATAACCTTTGCCCGCTTGGATGGGACATACCGGAGATTACAGCACAAGACCTTGACAGGATTTCAATTAAGGCTCTTTCATCGTTCCAGAAAATCTCAAAGACAAAAGAAGAGCTTCTGGATATTGTATCAGACGGCATTATATCAGAGGACGAGCAACCGACATTGGAAAAGGTGCTTTCATCATTGGATGAACTGAATGCAGTGACACAGGAGCTGAAAGCATGGGTTACGAAAAATTGCAGAAAGGATGAATAGACAGGAGGTGGAGGAATGGCAGTGATAAAACAGGAAGTCACGGTTTCTTATTACACCGTGCAGGATGTCATGGTAATTCTCGGTTGCAAGAAAACGAAAGCACAGGACATAATCCGAGATCTTAATAGCGAAATGGTTGAAAAAGGTTACAAGAGATATCCCAGAGGAAAGGTATCCAGAAAATATTTCAATGAACGCTTTATTTAGAGAGGAGGTATCAGAGATGGCGAAAAGATACTATAATGTGTGCCCTTTGTGTAACGGAAACTTAGATCCGGGAGAACGGTGCACATGTACACAGGAAAAGAAACAGGAAAATGCAAAACTTCAAAGCATGTATAGAGCTGGTCGGGGAGGACAATTACAATTCTGTTTTTCGGAGGTGCAAAGTCGTGAAAAGGTTATCGTATAACACTTCATGCGCAGCTGTCGGAGCGATAGTAATAGGCGCACTAATAGCTGTATGGCAAGGAGGGGAGATAAAGGCAGCTGCATCATCCTCTCTTGAGCCGGAGAGAGTTGTAGTTACATATGTCACAAGCATCAATAAGTCACAACCGGTTGCTGAAGCGGCGGAACGTATGCAAGAAGCAAAAGAGATGAAAACAATTCCTGAGTGGCCGGTATTTGCTTATGAAAGAGATTGGACTGAGGAAGAAACATATTTATTAGCAAGGCTTGCAATGGCGGAGGCAGAAGGGTGTTCAATTCAATGCAAGACGTTGATCATAATGTCGGTTCTTAACCGAGTGGAGAGCGATTTGTTTCCAGGTAACATTCATGATGTGATTTATCAATGCACAGGTGGAACTTACCAGTATTCGTGCATGGGTGACGGACGTTGGGACAGAGTTGAACCTAATGACGATTGCTATGAGGCAGTTGAAGTTGTTAGGACAGCGACGAATGATTATTCTGACGGGTGCCTGTATTTTGAAGCTTGTGAAGATGATGATAATTGGCATAGCCGGAATTTGAATTACCTATATCAGTGCGACGCAATGAGATTTTATAAGTAGGAGGCAGACATGAGTGAAAGCAAAGTGTGTAAAGTGCAATCTGAACTGGAATATCAGTATCTTACAGAGGATTCCAAAGTCAGGGTATATTTGTCCCCGGTGCGAAGAGAAAAGCAGAAGGATTCGGTGGCAGAAATCATCACGGTAGGTATCATAGAATTTTTCTTTGCTTTATCAGCGGCGTACTTCACGGCCATGCAGGCCATTCCATATGCGTATCAGAAAAGAGGGTACAAAGCATATGGGGGTGAGTACATATTGGTTGGAATAGTTTTTTTATTATCCTACTGCGTCATACATACATTTTTTAAGTATTACAGGAGAGGAAAAGCACATGACAAAGAGAGAGGTTGAGTTAATTTTACAAACCGATATACCGGATGCTTATTATGAAAAGGCTTTAATTTATGCTAAAAGAAAGCAGAAATATATTTACAAAATGGAAAAGAGACCGGTAGTAATGCAACCGTGGTACCTGGCCCAGCTTACGGCTGAATATGTTCGATCATTGGTCTTCTCAAAATTTACAATGGATTTATGCGAGGAGCTTCGCAATATGGAAAAGAGCGTTCCGTCCGAAGACAGGAACACTCCCACTGCATCCATATTGTAGCATTCATCGCTTTATAAATCAAGAATAAACAAACAATATGGAGGTATTGACATGGAAAAGAAAATGAATGCTATGGAAGAAATACAAAAGAGATACGCCGGCTGTAATCTTCTTATGCCGGCATCAACAGAGGTTCAGCTGAACCCATTCTATAAAGTCACAGTCATGGAAGTGAGTGCTGACTTGTCTGAAAATTCTGGAGATGTTTTCAAAGTAGGATCCGTTAAAGCGAAAGATGGAAATGGAAAAGAAATTTGGATTGATACATTTTCTCCTGCAAAGCCACTTTTAATGAAAATTGCAGCTGCGGCTGGCATACAGTTTGACCCTAATCATACCTATGTGGTGAGAGAAAGTGCTAACTCTTATAAGGCTAAAGCCTATGGAGCAATGCGCATGCCTGATGGTACCGGAAAAACTCATGCAGATTGGAAGACCATTGAACTGGATGACGAAGAGGCCAATTACAAAATTGAATTTATGGATAAATCCATAAAAGGTATTACTGATGAAAAAGCCGCAAAAGCCGCCGCAGAAATGTTCAAGGGAAAATGGATTAATGCTACAAACAAGTGGGGGAAAGCGTGCAAAGCATATGTGATAGATGATTGTGACAGGGAAAAATACATTGAACGTTCGGTATTGGTCAACATGACGCTTCTTAGAAAAACTGCAGCTGAAAAAGCTATGACGGGAGCTATACTTCGCGTTATTAGAGCTCTTACTGGGATGAAAGGGCAATATACAAAAGCAGAACTTGAAAACCCATTTGCAATTCCCCGTGTTACATTTTCACCTGATTATAACGATCCAGAAGTGCGCAGAGCAATGTTATCGCAAGGAATGAATTCCATAGGAACCTTGTTTGGGTCAGAAGTTCCGGCACTCACAACTATTAATACAGACGCCAATAGGAAAATTGATTTCTTTAATCCTGATGAATTTGCAGATAATCCGGCATTTCAAAGCGATGTACTCGCTGATGAAACTTCAGCAACAGAAGATGATTTGGAGAGTCAGAGTGAGCAGGAAATACAAAACATTGAAAACGTCAATAATGAACCGGAGAATGAAGAACTTACTTGCAGTAATTGCGGCTCACCAATTACGCCAAATGTTTATAATTATTCACTTAACAAATTCGGACAACCGTTATGCGTCAAGTGTCAGAGAGGAGCCAGATAATGAAATTTATCAAAATATCTACAGATATGGAACTTTCAGTACATGATTTTCCGGATGGAGACCATTGCGAGCAGAATAGGGTGTTAAAAGAACTCATTGGTAATAGATGCGATATTTATGAGCATGTGATGCCGGAAAGACTGTATACGGATTTAAAAATGAAAAATCGCCCTACCAAAATACCGGGACAGTGCGTGAGCATGCTGATTGATGAAGAGGGCAGACTGAAAAGAAACGTACCAAATTTAATCGGAAGTTATCTCTACAAAACAGATGAGCATGGAGAACCAATTATGGGAAATATCCTTTTTGTTGGAGAGGAATGGACCGGTGATGGAATTGATTTCTGCGGAATAGAAGAGAAAACATTCAAATTACTGGAACTTGAGTTAAACAATATGATTTATGCGATGAAAGCTACAAAGGAGGCATTGAAATTATGAAAATATTACATACAGCAGATTGGCATATCGGTTCCTTTAAGGGACCGGAACAGGACGGGGTAAACCTTAGATCCATGGATACACTGAAATGCCTTGAGGAAGTGGTAAGAGTTGCAGAGAATGAACTTCCAGACCTCATCCTTGTATCTGGAGACATATTCCATCAGGCCGAGATTTGGCAGAGCAGGAGCCACAAAGAGGTACTGCAGGCAAGAGATATCATACTTAGATTGTCAAAAACTTGCGGGAAAATCGTTGTTATGCGAGGTACACCAAATCATGACTCAGAAGATGCCTTTGATGAGTTAAGGGCACATTTTGAATTGGTTAATAATGTTTATATTGTAACGGATCCGCAGATAATAAACACAACATACGCTGATATCGTAGTGGTACCTGGATTTGATAAAGGCAAATTCAGAGCAAAGTTTCCCGGTTTGTCTAAGGATGAAGAGAACATGGTGTTCAGTGATGAACTTGGAAATATTGTGGTTGGAATGAAATCGCTTTGCGAACCCGGCAAATTGACAATTCTAATGTCACACTACACAGTGCCTGGGGCAAATACGGAATCAGGACAGGTACAGTTTCTTTCACAGGTTGAACCGGTGATTACGCAGGAAATGCTGATAGCCGCTAATTATGATCTGGTTGCTCTCGGCCACATACATAGACCACAGTTTATAAATGGCCTTGATAATGTATGCTACAGCGGCGCTGTGAATGCTATCAACTTTAATGATGAGGGACAGGAGAGAGGATTCTGGATTCATCACTTTGAAGAGGGCGCATTTGGAAAAACAGGCTTGGTATTTACGGATTCAGAATTCCATAAAACACCTTATAGAGAATTTTTAACAATAAATTGGGATAAGAACGATGTGGAACAGGCAATCAGTAATCCGGAATCATTACCTATCTATTTCGCACAGAAAGGCGTTGCTGATAAGATTGTCAGAATTATCTACAGCTGCACAGCAGAACAGAAAAAAGCAATAAATACTGCACAGATTGAAAAGGCTCTGTATGATGCAGGAGCTTTTTGGAAAGCAGACATAAAGTTGGACTCCATAGAGGATGTAAACCGAACGGAACTTTCAAAATTTGATGATCCGGAAACAAATCTTATCCAGTATCTACAGGAAAAAGGAAAAATGCCAGAGGAAATCACACAGATACTGGAGGCTGCACGCCCGATCATTGAAAAAGCGAGGGCAAATGAGTCTGTATCGGAGTTTACCGGAACATTTATCCCAAAGGAAATCTCTGTAAAAAATTACAGAAATTATGTAGAGCAGAGTTTTTTGTTTGATGATATTCGTTTCTGCACTATTAATGGACAGAATGGAGCGGGAAAGAGCAGCCTGTTCATGGATGCTATTATGGACTGTCTGTTTGAAGAACCAAGAGAAGGAGATCTCACAGGATGGATTCGAAGTGATGAAAAGGCAAGATCTGGTTCTATCAGTTTTACATTTTCACTTGGAGAAAATACATTCCGTGTAGTGCGCACAAGAGCAAAATCCGGAAAAGGAACGCTTAATTTATCGCAGCTTATTAGTGGAGAATGGGAAGACCGTTCAAAAGAAAAATATAAGGATACGCAAAATGAGATTGAAAAAGTTCTTGGAATGGACAGTCTCACATTCAAGGCATGCGTACTGATTATGCAGGACCAGTACGGATTATTTTTGGAAGCTGGCAAGGAGGAACGTGTTGGAGTTCTCTCAAATCTTCTCGGACTTGGCATATATAGCGTTATGGAAGATTTAGCCAAGGATAACCTTGCGATTCTTAGAAGAGACATTGCAGCTAAAAAAAATACGGTCAATATACATGAGCAGACAATAAATGGCTACGGAGATCCTTTTGCTGAAAAGGCAATTGTGGAAAGCAGCATATCGGTTCATCAGGACAGGGTTAATGAACTCACGAAAGAGCGTGATGAAAAATCGGTCATTTTAAACATGCAGAATGAAGCAGAGGAACGCCGCAAGAAAGTACAGGCTTCCATAGTCTCACTGGAATCAAAGGTCGGTGAATGCCAGACGAACATAGCAGCTCTTTCGTCCACCATTACGACCTGTGATACTACGCTGCAGAGCGAGCCGGACACATTACAGAAAGTGGAAAAATACAATGCCCTTGTAGAAAAGGACAAAGAGCTTTCTGAGAAAGCCGCTGTCCATGCGAGCAAGGTAGATGAATTAAATCGACTTAGAGTGCAGATTGCGGATGAAACAGCCTCCATATCAAAGCATGAGGCAGAACTTGACCAAAAGAACAGAGAACTTAGTGATTTGCAGGACAATGCCAATGACTATGTGATCCGGACAAATGCGGCAGAGTATATGAGCCAGGATAAACTCTTAAACGTTGAGTATGAAAAAGAGCGTGATTACCGGGCAAAGGAACTGGAAAAGCAGAAGGTTAGCAATTCAATAGCAGAACTCCAGCATTTGTTTTTGACAACTAAGAAAGGGCTTGAGAGGGATGAAGAGAATCACAGAAGAAAAGCACAACTTCTTGATTCGGTACAATGTGTGGATATCGAGAAAGCAAATTGTGGGTTCCTTGCGGATGCTCTGACCTCAAAGAAAAAATTAGATGAATATCCAGATATATTGAAAAAGTTGGAAGAGGACCATCAGGCAAAAGTAAAACCACTTGAAGACCACTTGAAAAAACTGGACTCCGATCTGCTTGGCATTGGATTTGAACCGGAAAATATAGTGAAGATTAAGGCTAGAATCGCAGAACTCCGTCCGTATGTTGATCAACTTGAGGAGCTTAATCAGCGTGAAAGCAGGATTGAACTCGTAAAAGCTTCAATCGAACATATACAGTCAAATATATCCGAAGCACAAAAAAGGCTTTCTACGGTCAAAATAAAGGCGCAGGAGATAGAAGAAATCCTGCCAGAGTATACGGATGCAGTAACTGCTCATAGAGAAACTTTGACGGAAATAGGGAGACTTAAAGTATATGTAGATTTAGCTGGAACCTACCCGGTTGTGAGAGAAAGAAAGTCAAATGCAGAACAGCAGAAAGCTGATTACTCCATTCGACTTACAGAGCTTCTGAGAGAGATGGAAGATGCAAAAGCAGAGCTTGAAAAGACAGGCGGAGCAACACTGGATATTACTTCCTTGCAGATGCAGATAGATTCCATGAATGCTCAGATAAAACAGCACACCGACATCATGAATTCACATCAGCAAGAACTTGGTGGCTTGAACCAGAAAATTGAAGAAATCAAAAGATTAAAACTGATTGTGTCGGAACTGCAGAACAACATCACTGGAGTATCAGCAGAGATTGCCAAGTATGATTTGCTAAAATCAGCATTCTCTCAAGATGGAATTCCGCACCAGATCATTCGGTCATTGGTGCCGAAGCTTACAGAGGTATCGAGCAGTATTTTAGGTCAAATGACAGGTGGAAAAATGGGTATCGAATTCCAGACTGAGAAAACAATTAAGTCCAATACCAATAAGGAAGTTGTCACCTTGGATATCCTGATTGAAGAGTATGGAAAATCAACACTTCCTTATCTGTCAAAATCTGGAGGAGAAAAGGTAAAAGCATCACTGTCAGTCATTCTTGCACTGGCTGAAATAAAGGCATCCTCAGCCGGAATACAAATGGGAATGCTCTTTATTGATGAACCGCCATTCCTTGATGCGGATGGAATACAGGCCTACTGTGATGCCCTTGAGACTATCCAGTACCGGTATCCGACTTTGAAGATCATGGCAATTACACATGATCCTACCATGAAAGCACGTTTCCCTCAAAGTCTGGACGTTATAAAGACGGAGGATGGATCCAAGGTTATCTATGAATAAAATACGAGGCTGCCTTCGGGCAGCCCCAGAAAGGAGAAGCTTACAGTCATGAAAATTGGAGGTACCAGGGATGGCTAAGAAATACTATTGGCTCAGGCTGAAAGATGATTGGTTCAATTCAAAGGTCATCAAGAAACTTCGAAAGATAGCTGGTGGAGATACATACACTATTATTTACCTAAAGATGCAACTTCTATCTCTTAAAAATGAAGGAAAGCTTTACTACGAGGGAGTTGAAGATAGTTTTGAAGAGGAACTGGCTCTTGACCTTGATGAGGATATCGATAACGTTACGGTCACTGTGTCGTATTTGCAGAAATGTGGATTGCTCGAAGTGATAAGTAAGGATCAATACCTTTTGACGGAAGTTCCTGCTGTTACAGGAAGCGAAAGTGCATCAGCTGAAAGAGTGCGAAAACACAGGGCTCAAAAGGAATTAATCGAACAAATGAGCGAAATGAAAGCGTTACAATGTAACACTGGTGTAACAGAAGGTAACGCAGAAGTAACAAACTGTAACACAGAGAAAAAGATAGAGAAAGAGATAGAGAAAAGAGATAGAGATATAAATATTCCTGTTCGGAGTTCTGACAAACACCCCTCCGAACCAGAAGCAGATGTTGAAGCCTTGATACTGAATGACGGTTCTGAATGGAGACCAACGGAAGCATTATTCGCAGAATACGTAAGACTTTACCCAAGCGTGGATGTAAAGCAACAGTTCAACGAGATGCGGGCATGGTGCATATCGAACCAGACAAAACGTAAGACCAGAAGAGGAATTACCAAGTTTGTAAACTCTTGGTTATCAAGAGAGCAGGATAAAGGCAATCGTCGGTATGGCGGGCAAAGCCAGTCCCCTATGGAACAGTGGGCTAACAATGTAAGGGGGTGGGCGTCAAATGACAACTGATGAATTTAACCTCATAGCAGGAGCTATCAAGGCATCTTATCCGGCATCAAAAATACTTATTGATGCTACCGCAATGCGATTTTGGTACGCAATGCTTAAAGATGTGGATTATTCCATTGCTGAAAATGCCATTATGGAATTTGCAGCTACAAGTACATTCCCGCCGACAATAGCTGATATCAGAAGATTATGCATGGAAAGAACAAAAGGTCCCCTTCCATCGTTTGATGAGGCTTGGGGCAGCGTTCAAAAAGCAATAGGCATGTACGGACAGAATAATCCGGAACAGGCATATGGAGCAATGGATGATGTGACGGTTTCTATCGTTAAAAACCTGGGATGGATAAATATATGCACGGACATGAATGTATCGTCATCCAGAGCAAATTTCAGAATTGCCTATGAAGACCAAATTAATGAATGCATAAAAAAACGGCAGTTACCTGAGATTGTGCAAAAGACAAAACAGATGCAAATTGAGCAGAATACGAAACCTGCCTTAGAAGCTAAGGAAACAGGGCTTATCGAAAATGCAAAACCGGTAAATGAGGGAGTCGAGGCACCGGCTGATCTGATGGAAGAACTAAGGAGGAAATTAAATGGCGGTGAAACAAAGTGACATAATCCATGGAACAGAAAAAGAGTTTTTGGATATTTTTCATAGCCTTTGTTATTCACGGAGTGCTTGGCAGGTTTGGGCAGATTTAATGGCGGCCATAGCGTGCTCAATAAGTAATGTGGCTGACAGAAGTCCAGAGCATTATGAGAGCAGAGAAAAAGAATACGCACAATGCATAGAGAGACTTGGTTCCGTGGAAGTTCCTGCGAAAATGCTTGCAATCATTGTTGAAGCGCTTGAAAGAAAGCCGGAACAGGATTTTCTTGGAGATATGTATATGCAGTTAAATCTTGGAAATCACTGGAAAGGGCAGTTTTTTACACCCTACTGTGTATGCAAGATGATGTCTGAAATAACCTGCAAGGACATTGACAGTCATATTGAGAAACAAGGGTACTTATCTATATGTGATCCGGCTTGCGGAGCAGGAGCGACATTGATAGCTGCTGCAAATACTATGAAAAAATGTAAGCATAATTTTCAAAATCATGTGGTTTTTGTAGGGCAGGATGTAGACCGAATAACAGGAATGATGTGTTATATACAGCTTTCCCTTTTGGGATGTGCAGGATATGTGTGCATAGCAAATACAATTACTAATCCTCTAACGGGTCATGCATTGTTCCCAAATGAAAAAGAGGGACAGGAACTTTGGTATATGCCAATGTTTCAAAATCAAATATGGACCTGGAGAAGATTGTTTCAGTCAATGAGCGGTCTTTGTGGAACCACAACCACCGAAAAGGCAGTGGGAAAAGAGCACTTTTATATGTTTTTCGATTTCGATAAAAAGGAGGAAGCCTATGGAAACAGGTAGAAAAGCAATACACTACGCATTAGGAGATAATCAAGATTACGAATGCGAGTGGAGCAAAGCTGTTCTTGAGTATCTGGAAAACGGATATTCCTCGGAGGATAGCAAAAGCGAAGTTGAGGTAGGGGATACTACCTACAAGATACTAAAGAGAGAAAAAGTAACCGCATTCTATGATGCTGACGGTAACACATTGTTTGATATAGAGAATGGCCGATTAAAAGAAGAATATGAGGCTATTGATTTTTCAGAGACTGAACCACAATCAGAGATTGGTAAAGCTATTGCAGGAATTGAAAAACAGGCTTATACGGAAGCAATTAACAATGAAGCACAGAAGGTTTCTGAAAACAGTAGCTGGGAAGAAAAGAAAGATAATGAATCAACAGAAAAAGGCATTGATGAAGCTGTCAAAAAGCTGCAGGGCGAACTGAAAAGTGCAAAGGAAGGCTATGCCGAGCCTATCCTGTCACACATGATTGACCGGTGCAAAGAGTCGGAGACATTGGCTGATGCGGTATGCCAGACGCATAAGACCTGGGAGAAGTGTTTCAAGTACATCATGGATCAGGCGCGAAAGCTCAAGAGTGGCAATTGTGCCATGGTAAAGGATTCCGTAGTCTATGAATGGGCTGAAGACTATTACAGACTGGATGATAAAGCTCTTGAAGAGAAAAAAACAAAAGAAGCCAAGGAGAGAGAAAAGAAGCAGAAAGCTGATCAGCAGAAGCGTCTGGACGGCATGAAGAAACGTGCTGAGAAAAAGGCAAAGGCGGTTGAAAAAGATAAGGTTGCCAAAGAAGCTCCAAAGCCAGAGACGAAGCTGGAAGCAAAGGTGGACAAACCAAAGAAAGAGCCGGAGAAGAAAGAAGCTCCTAAGAAGAGGTCGAATGAACTTGAAGGGCAGATGGATCTGTTCTCAATGATGGGGCTGTAAGGAGGGATGTACGATGGAAAAAAGAAAGCTGTCTGCATTGCCTAGACCAGAGGCAACAGCAGAAATGGTTGAAATGGCAGATAGACTGGACGGAATGGAGAACATTGTGACTGCGGAGCTGGTTGATGATAACAAAATACTGCTTCTGAATTTCTATGAGGTGTCGAAGCTCAAAAAAGGAAAAACGGAAGCAGCATTTAGGACATTCCTGTCGAGTGATGATTATATCACGCAGGACCTGTCACAGTCAAAGGTTAAATGGCTCACAGCTGCATTTGATAATATGCAGGGTTTCCGACTATGGGAGTACAAATGGAATCAAAAAACATGGAAAAGCGAACACATTCCCAAGGTGTTTATTTGGACAGCAGAGGACAAGGGCGTCATGGAGAGCTTTTTCAAGGCTTACCGCAAAGACACTGACGAGAACGTATGGGATGCTATTGACAGATTCCAGGACAAGGTCAAGGCGGAACGACTGGCAGAGAAGCACAGGAAAGTCCTTGATCCGATTGATTTACGGATGGAGCCGATAGGAGAGCCTTCGCAGGAGTTTACCGACTGGGTATGGGAGCAGGGCATGAGCTTCAGCCGGTATGGAATTTACAAAGAGACATCCAAGGGAAAGGCTGAATTTGAGTGTACGCACTGCCGGAAGACAGGAATCGTTGACCGGAGCAGGATAAGGCTTCGGAATAATGAAAAGGGGGAATGTCCTTTCTGCGGAAGCAGAGTGACATATAAGGCAAGAGGAAAAATGCCATGCCAGATAACAGATGAAAGATGGTTCATATATGTGGATCGGCAGGAGGAAGGTTTCTTACTCCGATACTTCAAAGCATGGAGACATATAAAGAATGACGCAATGATAACAGGCAGCATATGGAAGAAACGAATTGAAGAAACCATGCATGAGTACAGCCGCTGTTTTTGCACATTCTTCGGCGAAAAGCTGATGAAGGAAAGGTATGAATGGGGAGTGTACCACCAGAAGGGGAATTCACGCTGGATTCCAGACGAGGGAAATATCGCATGCATGGAGTGCATCTTATATCCCGGAAATCTTCCAGAGGCATGGGAACACACACCTATGAAGTATTCCGCACTGGAAATTCTGGCGCAGAACATTCCGACCACGGCTTTCAGATACGAGGATGCCATTGATATTTATCTGAAATTTCCGAAGCTTGAGTGGTTCTGCAAAATGGGCTTGAACCAGCTGACGAAGGATGTGGTAAGAGGCTACAAATACAGCGGGAACATGACGGGCAAGGTCAATTATAAGGCTGACACCATCTATGAAATCTTAGGGCTGAATAAGGTCAATACGAGGACACTACAGGCAATAGACGGCAATCATTACGAACTCCGCCTGTTGCAGGTAGCACAGCAGCTTGATATCCAGATGAAGCCGGAGCAGTTAAAGGAATTTTACGAAACCTTTGAATGCAACACAGATCTTCTGAAGGAGAAGAACAGAAAGGTATCGTTCCATAAGCTCTGCCGGTACATAGACAGGGAGAGTGAGAGATACCCGATCGGAGAAAAGAATGCCTGCATGTGGGGCTATTCCTACAACAGGTATAAAGAGAGAACGGATCCGCGAATAGAGAGAAAACAGAATATGGCACATGACTGGCTTGAGTATATAGGGTGGTGCCGGGAGCTGAAATACGACCTGGATAACAAGTTTATCTACATGCCGAACAATTTCAAAAGGGTGCATGACAGGGTAGCAGAAGAATACAAGGTATTGCAGGATAAAAAAGCTGCAGCCGAGAAGAAACGAAGGGAAAAGCAGGCCGCTAAGAGAATGGAACAGACAAAGAAAGCAATGGAGGAGATATTCAGTAAGAATGATGGAGTGGATGCTTTCCAGATAAAAGGAAAGGGGCTGATTCTTGTGGTACCGCAGAGCGGGGATGAAATCCGCAAGGAAGGAGAAGCTCTTCATCACTGTGTAGGAGGTTACGTTGAGAGAGTGGCAAAAGGAGAAACGAACATCTTCTTTGTCAGAAAGGCAGATCATCCGGAGCAATCTTATTTCACGATGGAATGGAAAAACAACAAGGTCGTACAGTGCAGAGGTAAAAGCAACTGTGGGATGCCACCGGATGTGAAAGCCTTTGTGCAGGTGTTCGAGAAGAAAATGCAGGAAACGATAGATCGTGATAAAAAACAACAGAAAACTAGGAGGTGTGGATAATGGCAAAAATAAGCAGCATAAGAAAAGGTTCCGTTCAGTGGAATGAAGAAGACAGACTACAGCTGGCCACATTGCTTGTGAAATGCGGTTACACAGTAAGGATTGGAAGAAAGCCTGTTGCAGGGCGAGAAAATGTGAAGAATGCGCCGCAAGAATACTATGTTGAATATGTGGAAGGAGGGAACTTCAGTGAATAAATCAAGGATAGAGTGGTGTGATCACACATGGAATCCGATCACTGGATGTTTTCACGGATGCCATTACTGTTATGCAAAGGTTATGACAACAAGATTTTCTGGTAACGTTCGCCTGAATAAAATGGCAGTTGATAATTATTCTGTGATAGAGCAGGGAGATAAAAAGCTGTATGTACTGGATGATCCTATGAAGAATGAAACAGGACATGATCTGGTATACCCGTTCGGATTTGAACCAACCTTCCATAGATACCGGCTTAATACGATCGACAAGATTAAGATGGGAAACAATATTTTCGTTGGGGCCATGGCAGATGTATTCGGAGAATGGGTACCGGACAGTTGGATAGATGAAATTATGAAAGTCTGCAAAGAACATCCGATACATAACTTTTTGTTTCTTACAAAGAATCCAGATCGATATGTCAGTTTGCTTTTGAAGGACAAGCTGCCGGAGTTACCCAATATGTGGTACGGAGTGACTGTAACAAATTCAGCACAAGCAATGACAGCAGAGGCAGCAATGCAGGATCTGCCTGATAACGCACATTCATTTTTGAGCATAGAACCAATAATGGAGGATGTAATTGATGCACTGGAAATTACCATAGTCAATTTTACAGACTGGGTAATCATAGGTGCAGAAACCGGAATGAAAAAGGATAAGGTGATCCCTAAGATTGAGTGGATAAATCACATTGTAAGTTGCGCAGCTGCTTGCGGAGTACCGGTGTTCATGAAAGATAGCTTGATTCCTATTGTTGGGGAGAAAAATATGAGAAGAGAGTTCCCAGAGCAACTACAACATAAAAGAATCAGCGAGAAAATGCAGGATAAGTTATATGATGTATGTTATTCCTGCGGGGAAAAAAATAAGAAAAGAGAAATGATAACTATTTTAGCAAGATCAAAAAGAGGAGAGCAGCCAAAACAGTTCTGCTTTATGTGTAGGAAGTGCTTTGAAAGATTTTGCAAAGAAAATGGAATTGAAATGCCAGACTTAATGTACAGGAAGGAGATCAACAATGGAAAATAACAATATCGATAACAATCAGGTAACAATATTAGGAAATATTGCAAGTAAATTTACGTTTAACCACGAGGTGTTCGGAGAAGGATTCTACAGAGTTGGTGTTACTATACCAAGACTTAGCGGCGTATGCGATACTATTCCGGTTACTGTATCGGAAAGGTTAATAAATGTGAAAGAGGATTTTGTTGGCAGAAAAGTCCTGATAAGAGGACAGTTCCGGTCATACAACAAGCATGAAGAAAGCAAAAATAGATTGGATTTGTCTGTATTTGCCAGAGAAATTATGCTCGACTTTTCCGATGAGGAGACAGGCGGCAACGATGATATCAATGAAGTGTATATTTCAGGACATATCTGCAAGACACCGATTTATCGAAAGACACCCCTTGGAAGAGAAATTGCGGATCTGCTTCTGGCGGTGAACAGATCTTATGGTAAGTCAGATTACATACCTTGCATCTGCTGGAGCAGAAATGCGACATATGTTGCGAACCTTCCTGTTGGAACCAAATGTGATATTAAGGGACGCATCCAATCAAGACAATATGTGAAACATAGCGAAAATGGAGAACCGGAGTACAGGACAGCTTATGAGATATCCGTTCAGACAGTAGGAGTTGAAGAAAATGACAAATCCTAATAGAAGTTTAATCGGAAGGAGAAGCAGACAATCCGGAGAGATGTTTGAAAAATGGCTAGAGGATTCCTGCGAATTCTATTTTTTACAGGGAGCAGCATGTATCGATAAAACCCCAGAACCAATGAAGCCTTTAAAACCTTATGGTGATAGAAAAATGGGACAATATATAGCCTGCTTTACCAAAAAGGCACAGCCTGATTTCAAAGGAGTGTTGTGTGACGGGAGCTGCATTGTATTTGATGCAAAACATACAGATACAGATAAGATTCAGCAGGGCGCAGTAACGGACAAGCAATGGGAAACGTTTGATCGTTACGAAAAGATGGGAGCTCACTGCTATATTGTAGTTTCTCTTGGAATGAGTGAGTTCTTCAGGGTTCCTTGGAATGTATGGAAGTCTATGAAAGAAATGTTTGGTCATAAGCATATGACATTGAAAGAGCTGAAACCATATCAAGTAATACAGAAATACTGCAAAATACTGTTTTTGGAAGGAGTAGAGCTGCATGAAGATATCGAAAGTTGAATTGGCTAGAAAAATAAACCAGTTGAAAGGAATCGTACCAAAGAAAACCACTATAGACGCTTTAAAAGGAATTTTGGTGCAGGATGGTCATTTAATTGCATCCAACACTGAACTGACCGTCAAGGCGACGCTAGATGGCATAGAGGAAGATAATTTCATCATTCCGGCAAAAGCATTTGACCTTATCACAAATCTTCCGGCAGGAGATGTATCGGTCACTTGTGACATGGACATGGTTACTATTCAAATGGGGAGTATCAAGAATAAATTTAAAACCTTACCGGTTGAACAGTTCGCATACGCAAGAAGTGATATAGACACAAGCCAGGAGGATGTTATTCCTGCAGATGAGTTAAAGAAAGCAATTTCCCATGTAACATATGCCATTTCTGAAAATATGGGAAATCGCACGATGGAGGGAATGTTCTTTGAATGCAAGGACGGAAAGCTCAACCTGGTAGGATTAGATGGCCACAGAATTGCATGGGATAGTTTAGATATGAATGGCAGCTTCGAAATGATTGTTCCGAAACCTGCAGTTGAGAAGATCATGCAGTTGGATATGCAGAAAAATGTATCGATAAGCCATGACAAATACGGGGCGGTATTTCGGACAGAAGACTATGAGATATATACGAGACTGATCGAAGGAAATTATGTTAATTATCGGACATTGTTTACTGAAGGAGAGATACAGACAGCGGTGGAGAAAAAAGCCCTGCTGGATGCAATAAACAGGGCGAAGCTCTGTGGCGCACAAGAGGATAAAGCACCGGTATTACTCAATGTTTCTGGACAGAACATAAACATCACTTATAAGAACCAGACAGCAGACTACACAGAGGATATTAGTACGCAGATTGATGTAGGGGATGGTCTGAAAATAGCATTTGATCCAACGCTGGTTATGGAGTGCGTAAAAGCTTTTGAATGTGAAAATATTTCAATAGCTTTTACCAGCAAACGTCATCCTGCTATTATTCGTGCCGAAGATAGCGATATGACAGCACTGGTACTTCCGGTCAATTTTACAGAATAGCCTTTAGGTCCATAAAGGAATTACATATCACGGAGTAACTTATCAATGTGAAGCACAGGAGAGGGAGGCTCCCTCTCCAGAAAGGAGTAGCTATGATCTGCCCAAAGTGCAATAGAGATTTTCCGAGACTTCTAGCTCTGTCCAGAACGGACAATGAAACGATGATTTGTGATGAATGCGGAACTAAAGAGGCTTTAGATGCTGTTGGATTTACAGAAGGAAGTCCTGCCAGAGAAGCCATATTGAAAGAAGCATATCACAAGAAAACTCCGCAAGATCGTGTAAAAGCTGTGGTTGCGGCAACCGGAAATCGGTGGGCCATGGAGAATTTTAATCTAACACACAATTAGGAGGATATACAGATGGCAAATTTTGATGAGGATATTATAAGAATTACAGAAGAGGTATTAAGCGATGGAACTGTAGACAGAATTATTCGAGAGCAAGTTGTAAAAGGTTTTGAAAATGCTATATCTAATTCGTTCAAATGGGGAGAATTGGAACAGACTATAAAGAATCGAGTAAAAAATATTCTTGTACCGTTTATTGAAAGTTACGATATGAGTGAATATATAGTAAAACTTGATCAGGTGCTTTCTGATGTTGTGAATAGTACATCTTTGGTAGAAAACAAAAAGATTCTGGAAAATTTCCAGTATTTGATGGTTGAACCTACAGAGAAAGAAATAAAACTGTCTGAAATTTTCAAAGAGTACAAATGCTTTGTATCAAGAAATATGGAAATAGAAGGCAGGAAAGTATCTTTTGACGACGGAACTCCAGAATACGAAGAGATGGCAGTTAACATGGAATTTGAAGAGGAAGACGAAAGATCTTGGAGTTCATTCAGATATGCAACTGTTGACTTTACTGTAGATGATCAGAACCAGGAAGACGATCTGAATAGAACGTTGCGATTGTCATTATGGGATGGATCTCACAAACCGGGATGGGAAATCCGAACAGAATGCAATCCTGCAATTTCTTCCCTGAGACATTTGGATAAGTTTGATCTGTTAATGGTAAGGCTACAGAGAGCTGATGTAAGGGTAATTGATGATGTTCACCATGAAGATGATTATGTATATTCCGATACGAAGCCGGAACCGACATATGAGTAAAATAAATGGGCAGTTTGTATTTGATGAGTTTATGAATATATCTGAGGAACAAAAAAACTTGCGCTGAAATAGTAATGCCAAGAACTCAGATGTTGGATCCGTGCTATTACTGTTTATGCAATTCGTGTATCAATAATGCAGAGAGCGTTACCATTACTCCAGATGAAATTCCAGATGATTGGAATCCATGCTTTTTCTGCGATATGTGCAGAAAATATGACGGAAAAAGCATGAAAAACATGGAAAGAGAAGAGTGTTCGAAATATGTGATAGATAATCATCATGCACTGTTAAACCGTAAAAAGATAAAAATTATGAGGTGAGATAATGAAAGATAATGAAGCGCTTAAATACTTAAAAGAAGCAAACAGAAAGAATGACATGCTTTGCGTTTTACCAAATTCCGACATAGGGAAATGCCTTATAAATGCACTTGAAGAAATCCAACAGTACCGGGAAATCGGTACCGTGGAAAAGATAAAGGAAGAACTGGACCGATTAAGAAATGACAACGAATGCCAAGGGTTGTATTTCACATTTGAAGAAAGGCAGGATTTAGCAAGACAGCATAAGGAGTTAGAAGCATATCGATCTATCGGTACAGTAGAGGAATGCCGGGCGGCAATGGAGAAGCAGAAAGAAATGATAACATATTGTGACGAAAACGATTGTTCTGATTGCCCTTTCCATAATACAAGCAAAAAATACAACAAATGCATGAATGATTTTATTGCAGAGGAAATTGTGAAAGGCGGTGGAGTTAATGAGCAGAGTATTACCAATATTATTTAATACAGATATGATTCGGGCGATACTGGATGACTTAAAAGGAGCTACGAGAAGAGCTGTTAAAGGCTTTATTCCAGACGATGCAATATGGGGATATACTGCATTTACACCAAAAGGCTACATATCGTGTCGCGGAACATTTGCAGACGGGTACGGAGAGAAATTCTTCAAGTTGCCTTGTGAGCCGGGAGATATCCTGTATGTCCGGGAAACGTGGCATAAATATACCAAGAGGGTGGGCAAAGGTGAAGGGTGCCACTTGGCAGAATTTTACGGATACAAAGCAAGTGTCGCAAACTCCGAAGATGCAAACGAACCGTGGAAGCCATCTATCCACATGCCGAAAGAAGCTGCCCGTATCTGGCTAAAGGTCAAGGATGTGCGGGTGGAACGGTTACAGGAGATTACGGTAAAAGGAATCGAAAAAGAGGGAGTATATCTCAAAAAGCCGTATACTGCATACGAAATGCAGAGGGTATTTAAGGCTTTATGGGATTCAACGATCAAGAAATCCGACATTGACCGCTACGGATGGGATGCGTCTCCGTGGGTGTGGGTGATTGAATTCGGACTATGCGATAAGCCGTCAGAGCCATATCAGCAGAATGGAGAGTGAGAATCATGGCAAAATGCAAAAACTGCTCAACCTACACGAGCATTGGTGTGAAAAAATCGTTGATAGCCCATGTGAGGATACAGAAAGAGAATGCGATCAATATAAGTGTATGACACAAGCAGAGAGAATAAGATCTATGACGGATGAAGAACTGGCAGAATGGTTTTCTACTGTGACAGATGATGTGCTTCGTGGAAGTACATGGAGTAAAGATGGGTGGATGAAATATCTGCAGTCAGAAGTGGAGTAGCAAGTTAAATTAGAATTTAGGAGTATATAGAATTAAAGGAGAAGAGTAAAGTATATGGATTTATTAAAAAGAGTGGCAAATTATTTTGCATATGAGTATCAGGGTGATGATAAAACCGCCCCAGAGTTTAGAGTAGGCGTTGATGATTTGCGAGAAATTGCAAGTATAAATGTGGATAAATGCAGATTAGAAACAGAATTAAGGGAAGCCAGAGAAACCATAAGAAAATTGCTTTGTTCTGAGTATGGTAGTTCATGTTCTTTTTGCATACATGATAATAATCCTGATGCAATGTGTTGTAATGTTGGTGGTAGCGGAAGCTGGTGTTGCGAAAATGCTAAATGGAATGGAAGAAGCAAGGAATAATAAACGATTAAATTAAAACTGATTAAAGTTTAGTGGAGGTACAAGATGAAAGAACTTCCGATTATGAAGAATAAGGGGAAGGAATATATTCCTTACGATGTTATTAAACCGCATGAGGAACAGGCATTAAAAAACCACTGCGGACAGACATTAGACAGGTTGGCAGAAAGAGGAGGTCTGTCTTGGGCGGAAGCGTATGCGGTTTTAACAGATAGTAAATTTCCTAGTAGAAAAGAGTATATTTCAGAAGAATTTTATGAGAAAAAAGTCAAAGAGATTGTATCAAATACAGAGTTAAACTGAAATTTAACGGAGGAAGTGAAGATGGCTATATTAAATTATACCACTACGGTGGATAGCTTTAAGACGGTTTCGGAAATCGAATATATCCTGGTGAAGCACAATGCCAAGAGCATTATGAAGAATTACGATGGCGAAAGCATTACTGGCTTGTCATTCCTAATAGATACCGGAATGCAGCAGATCCCGGTACGGCTTCCAGTAAAAGTGGATGAGTGTCTGGAAGTCCTTAAGAGGGAAAAGAAAAATAGTCCCCGAAGCAATATCAAAGCTACCAGAGATCAGGCAGAGCGTGTGGCATGGCGCATTTTGAAAGACTGGGTAGAAGCACAGATGGCATTACTGGATATTCATATGGTGAGGTTCGAAGAGATCTTCCTGCCATATATTGAGACACAGACCGGTCAGACGATTTATGAAAGATTAGAAGAAAAGCAGTTTCTTCTTGAAGCAGTAAATTAAAGTTTAGTGGAGGTAGAAAAGATGATCCGAAAAGGAGATAAAGTCATTATGAATGGCAAATATTATGTGTCAGAGAAAAATAAAGACAAGGAATTTATTGTAACAACCGAACCAACAGAGGTATGTGGGACATTATCCGTCTGGCTTGAGGGATTTAGAGGTTGTTATGCGGTTGATGGATTAACGAAAGTTGGTTCATTGAACTGAAATATTAGGATTTTAGGAGGAAAGTATGGATGAAATAAAAAGATTGGATAAGGAAATTCATGAACAAAGAGAAAAAAATGTTAGACTGTATTCTATATTTCAATATAGATGTCATGAAGAAGAGATGCAGCCGCTCATAAAGGAATGGCGAGATGGGAGCAATCATTTGAAACAACTAATTTCAAGGAGAAATATGTTTATACAAAGCAAGGAAACATCTTTTGCCAGTGGAAAAAAGACCTTTGTAAATGGATATGGAGAAGCAACAAAACGAGAAATCACTTCATCAACATATGCTAGGGCTGAAAAAAATTGTCAAAGAAAAATAATGAATTTTGTGAGCTAAACTGAAATTGAGGAGTAATACTTATGAAGAGTGACATAGTATCTTTTGATTTTGTAAGAATCAATCGTGGCAGAGGTAAAATGTGCAAATGCAATCCACCACATTATGAAGTAGATACCACCAACAGGATAGTTACTT
>ERZ780079.118-NODE-118-length-41063-cov-4.85959_pt1 | contig 41063 bp, 36 predicted proteins | sample MGYA00511087_ERZ780079 | MGnify/ENA primary metagenome ERZ780079 (study PRJEB29588, sample SAMEA2142583) | human gut metagenome | biome: human gut; feature: human-associated habitat; material: faeces | place: Denmark | collected 2008/2010 ... | reverse complement strand
GTGCTGATATTGGCTTCTGCCGCGATTATGTTTACTTCGTGCAAATTAACAATCCTGATGAGCAGATGAGCCGAAATATGGCCGAAAACAAGATTGTCTTAGGCTCAAAAATCTGCCGAGTTAGCATGTATGATTTAATGAAGAAAGATTAGGAGGATTAAAGATGATTAACACTATATGCTCAATTATCATTCTAACCCTATACGGGGCTTTGGTTAACCGGATTCGGGGCGGCCTTGAGCTACCTGGGTTAGGCGAGTTGCCACTTAATAAACTCTGGCAGCCACTCACGTATGGATTGACTATGGCGAATTTTGCCTCGAGTTACTGCCCCGAAGCTGTAAGCCCAATTACTTATGCAGTACTTAATTGCCTTACTATGTACCTCGGCCAGCAGATTTGCGGCTGGGGAACCTATATAGGTGAATTGACTACGGGGCAGCAAAGCTCTCGTGAAGAGTGCCCTGCTATAGATGAGTTAATTAAGAACATAAGTTCACCAAGAGTTTATGGATTTTGCGGCTTGTGCCTTCGTGGCCTTGTTTGGACATTCTTAATTGGCTTACCCTTATACTCCATACCCCTAATGCTGTCGGGGCTGTTAATGGGCCCGGCATACCTAATTGCCACTTTGATTTGCCAAGCGCTTAATTGTGCCGAGGGCAAAAATGCTTGGAACTTAGGTGAGTGGGTTTGGGGCGGCCTACTTTGGTTCTGCATCGCATTAACTGCTATAGTGTAGCTGAAGTGGCAAGTTGACATTTACGCGAATTATTGGTACAATTATTATGAGAGAAGCTAATTAAGAAAGGAATTTACAATGCCAACAGACTTTGAAATAATGCCTTGCTTAGCATTGATAGCAATTATCTTGCTGAGTACATTCGTGCCATTTATCACCTCGTGGTTACTTAAGATGCACTGCAACAAGCGAGAGCTGGCTTTTAGGTTCATCTCAAGGAAGTGGATAATTACAGTAATTCCGTGCGCCACTGTTGTGTACCTAGTTACTTTACACGAGTTACATATGGAAACTAAATTGATTGCCTATATCATAATTTGGGCCTCGTGCGTTTCTGGGCTCTTTCTGCTTGGTGAGCATATAAGTCAGGCGCTTTCTAAGCTGTACTCAATTAAGTATAAAGACGTAAGCATCTCATTTGATGCTGGTACTGACCACATTAAGATATCAGAAAAGGATAAGTGCGATGGGAAACATTAAGCTACTGGGCGCTTTTTTGGCCCTGCTGCTAATTGTCTTGATGGTGTCAATTTGGTATGCAGAACGCCGCGAAGCAATTGGGTATGCCAGGGCGAAAACTGAAGTTAATGAACTTATAAAAGTTAAGGAGCAAACAGATGATAAAATCGCTCAAGCTTCTATTGAAGTTAATAAGCGCTTTAATGAAATTAATAGCAGCAGTAACAGTTGTGCTGATTATTATAGCAGCCTTGTGCCTGCTGAGTGCTTGCTCGACTGAGCGGGTAATTGTGCAGAAAGTTCAATGCGCCCAGCTCGTTCGACCGTCAATTAAGACCAATGGCGACCTTGTTCAATGGACGGCATTTCTAGAACGCGCCTATGGCTTGTGCAACGAGCGGCCAATTTTGAAGAAAGTTAATTAAGATGAAAGGAGATAATTAAATGTTTGGTATGACCGGATTAACCAGTAATCTTTCTGGCTCTTATTCTAAAGATAAGTCTAAGACGCAGGAAAGTTCATACACTACGCAATTTAGGTCCGAGCTACTTGACGCCCTCAACGAAGCGGCCTTGGATAACCTTGATGCTTATAGCGACCTAATTAACACTGAAGACCCTCGGGCCACCGGAGCTTATGACACTTTGGGCCAACTTGCTGAAGGCGGCAATATCGATGTAAATGCTATTATGGCGGCTGCTAAGCAACAGTCAGACGAAGCACTCGGCCAGAGCTATCAGGACTTAGCTAGGTCTGTTGGTGCCGCTGACAACTCGCTTGTGCAGGCTTTCTATGACGAGGCCGTTACCAATGCTGCGACTCAATTAGCTGGCAAACGTGCTGAACTCGAGGCCGAAGCCGGCGACCAGCAACTTAATGCGAGCCAGGTGTTACTTAACTCCTTGGCGCAAGATGAAGCAATTAGCTTGGAAGCCCTAAACAGCCTGCTTGGCATCTTGAAAGGTGCTGAAACTAAATCGCAAGGAACTAGCTCCACCAGTAAAAGTGGCTACCAATTATCTAGTGATATTAAGGGAAAGTTTAGTCCGAGCAGTCTTTTCTAATTTGAAGGAGATTAAGTTATGGCCGAAAATAGTAGTAAATTAAATCCGTTGACGGAAGAGGCCTTGGTTAATTACATTGTTGAGCACGAGAAAGTTCCTTATTCGTGGAGTAGCTCCAAGCCGCAAAACACATTTAAGGAACTTGATGCGGCTCAATCTCCAGTAGGTGCTGCTTTGGCCCAGGAGTACATTGACCAAGCCAACTCAATTAACAACACTCAGCAAGAAGCACTTAACAGAGCTAAGCTCCAAGATGACATTGATACCAGCGAAACGGCTTTGCAGTTACTTAACCGTAAAGATGAAATCCGCAAGGAGTATGATAACTCAATTAGCTCTAAAATTCCGGGGGCACTCAAGGTACTCTTACCATTTTTGGGCACCGGTGACATCGCGTATCAGCAAGACCTTGCTCGGGTGGACAATCAGCTTAGTGAGTTAAGTAAGCAGAAAGAGCAGAAAGACCTTAATTACACCGCCCGAATGATGCTGGCTACTGGAGCTAATCCCTTTGATGAGCAGCGGGCCGCAAATTTGCAGAAGCAGTTCATGGACCAAAGGGAGACAATTAGCTCTAGTGTTTCAACACCTAATACAGCCGACCTTTTAACTGATGTCTATAGAGATGGGCAGAAAGCTATTGGTAGAGGAAGCGGTGGTGGAGGAACTAAAGTAGCTGAAGCTTGGCAACCACACTACAACATTTACAATGATTCTAATAGACAGCGGATTGACTTGGCAAGTCAATTTAACGGCGGCGAATACGCAACGCAACCTAAGTTTGTGGCCGCTAAAGCTGCCGCTAATGCTGGTGAAGAAGCCCTTAAAGTTGGTGACCCTGTGGTACTTAAAGAAAGCTGGACAGTAGCTAATAAAGAAGCTGATGAAGGCTTTAAGGAAATTAGAAACAACCTAAGTAAAGCAGGTCAAAGATTGTTCGACGCGGCAATTAACGGTAATGGCGTATTAAATCAGCAGAACAAACCCATAGCTTCTGATTACTTTCTCGAAACCGCAAATGAGTCTGTGCCTTTTGAAGAAGCTGCTACGCTTGAGGGCCGAATTTTGCGTGATGCTAGATTAAGTTATCAAGGTAGAGTAATATCTGAATTTAACAAGTTACCGGAGCATATACGGAGTACTGTAGCTGATGTGTTTGCTAAGCAGAATAAAAGGACATTTAACAGTGAAAGTCCTACTGATGTTCTGATGGCAGATATGTTAATTAGGAATAATACTGGCGGTTTTACTAAGGATATTCAGAATGCCTACCTCAACCAAATTAACTTCGACAAAATTTACGAAGATTCTGTGATTGCAGCTTCGAGCAAGAATAAATTTACTGAGGGCATTGAACAAGAGTTCGTTGACTTCACGTTGAATCGCCTCGGTGAAATAGCTGAAAAAGGACGCCCTGATTTGGGGAAGCTTCTTAATGGTGTTAGCTTATACCAACAGGAGGCAATTAACAGGCAGTTGAAAAATCCGCTTACGGGTCTTCAGGCCCTCAAGCTCTTAGCTGACAAGTATGTTAAAGCTAAGATAATCACGCCGCAAACTTATGCTATAGTTAATGAAGCGCTGGAATCTCCTGAGGTTACCAATATGTTTATCGACTCTAAGCAAGTTCAATACACTTATGGTAGCTATGGGATTAAAAGTCTGACTGCTGTCAATGACCTTCCAACTATGGCAAGTAATATCAACCAATTCCGCAATAGACAAATTGCGTCTATTAGGAACATTAACAATAGGAGTACATCTAATGGCAAACGTGAATGAAGCTCTGCCGCCTGAAGTGGAAGAGTTGCTTGAGCTGCAATTTGTCAAAGAAGAGATAATTGACGATGCGATGCCCAAGCAAGAGCGAGCCGCTAAGCAGGTTGGTGAAGTTAATGAAGTCCAACTTCAGGCTGAGCAGCAAGCAGCTATTGAAGACTTACTTATGAATTACGAGTCGACACCTGATGGACTGGCACAAACTGTTATGCCTGATGAAGTTGAAATGGACGAGCTTCTTGCTCCGGTCATTGATGCTAAAGTTCAGGAAGATATTATTAAAAGTGAGCAAGCTTTGCAGAGCAGGTCAGTTGATTCCGAGGGCGGCTTTATGGATAAGTTAATTAAGGGCGCTGGCTCTTTAGTTGATGCAATTAGCTTGCCAACTCAATTAGCTGCTAAAGCCGGAAAAGCAGTTGGAGAAGCTGTTGTTGATGCGACTAAAGCAACTTACTCTGTCGGTGAAGGCCTTGGTGAAACTGTCGCTGGTGTAAAGGTAGCAACTGAAAATATGAGCGCAATTGAAACTACTAAATCAATTGCCGGAATCGGCTACTTGGCGGCCCTGAATACCCCTAAAGCAACTGCTAACATTGGCGACTTCTTAATTAACTCTGCCCGCAGAGCGGCCGGCGCATCGGGCGATTTCCACGGGTTTCGCAACATAGTTGACCAAGCTTATGATTTCATCGGACTTAATGGCCGCGATGATGCTGAGAGTTACGCAGCTATAACCGAGGCAATTACCGGTCAGGCTGACGAGGCCAGCGAGGCCCAACTTTTCGCCGGGCGGTTCCTTGGGAACCTTGCGTCAATTGGAGGTGCAATGGGAATTACCAATCGAGCTATGGGAATTAAAGCAGGTTGGTATGGGAATAAAAGCCAGTGGGCCGCTTACGAGAAAGCCAGTTCATTAGCTTCTATCGGCATTAAACCGATTGGTGAGGTGGCGACTCAATTAGCTATCCCACTTAGCCGCAATGTTGCTCAGGCCGCAACTAGATCTGGAGTTGGTGAACTTGCATTCTTAGGTGCTTCTTATGAAGACTCTTATGGTAAAGCAGTTGATGAATACCTGAATGTATATAAGGAGTCGCCTAAGTGGTCTTGGGGATTGCTGCTTGGTGGAACCGCTTTTGAGGCCATCGCAACGATGCGGCAAGCCAAGAATACACTTAATCAGCTTACACGTCAGGCTAACTCAGTGTTCAAGCAGCGCGCTTCAATTAAGCCCACTACAAATTTCGCCTTCGGGGAACAAGTTCCTAATAACTCTATTGCTTTCGTGGCGGCTAAGGAATCGGGTAAGCAGCTTTCCCAAGTTGAGCAGGTTATTACAGCTGATCTTTCTGATTTACTTGCTAAGGGCAAAATCGACTCGAAGCTGTTTTCTGATGCCAAGGCCGAATTGACTCAGATGAAGTCAATGAACGACCAGATGAGTAAACAGTTACTTGGGAAGCTTGCGAAAAATCCGCGTGAAGCTTTGGTGCTGAGTAACTTAGCTGACCAGAATCCGATGCTTCTAGCTGCTACTGACAGCATTAAAGACTATAAGACCTTGCTGAAAAATGAGCCGGTTAAAGCGGGCCAAAATTTGAAGTCAATTAGCTTGGACCAAGTTAATAACCTTGCCAAGAAAAATCCACAGAAGAGCTACTTCGTGGTTCATGAAGATGGCACTGTTACTCCAGCTTCGCAGATTAAACCGAGGTTCATTGACCACGCCAAGAAAAGTGATTTTACTCGTGATGCTTCTGGATTCATACAGTATCGGGTTGGTAAGAAAGGCCTGCTTAATACGCTGACTGTTGACCCTCGAGTAACCGCTCCGACTTTCGATACCGCAGAAGCTTATGCTTACTTAATTAGGGTTAATGCTGAGAAGCTGGGTAAAGTGAGTAAAGAGGGTCAGCTTGTGAATAAGAGGGTAATTGAGGCTATGGACAAAATGGCGCCCGAAAATCCGTGGGTCGCTAATGCACTTGCACAGTTAATTGAGGACCAGCCGCAAATTGCCTCTAAGATGGTTTTGGCCACTCCGAAGTCTTACCGGACTATGGCTGATAGATTTACCAAGCATTATCTGCTACGTAAATTAGACTTAGGGTTGGCTGACGACTTAGTTGCTGAGGTGCAAAAATTCGGCTACGAAGTTACTGACCAGTCCAAGTTTGTGAGCCGGCTTTACAAGGGGCAACTTAGCCGAGATGTCAACTCAAGCGGCCTTAGGGATGCTGGCTGGAACAAGCTTGACTTGACTCCTCAGGATAAGTTGGTTATTGAGGTTGACTCGGCTAAACTTAATAAGTATGAGCAGATGCAAAATGCTCGGGCGATTTCGGAGGCCAATGCCGCAAACTTTAGCCAGCAGTTAATTGACATCGGACAGCAAAATCCGGCCCTGAGAGGCCTCGCCGATATGTTCACGAAGAATCCTCTGGTGGACCAAGTTCGGCAGGTTGATGACATTGTAGGCAGCCACTTGCCCGGCGCTTTGGGTAATCTGTTCAGTAAGATGTATAACTACATTGGCGATACTACGATGGCGGCCGTCAATCGGCTTACAGAGTTAAGTAACAACTCTATGTACAAGTATCTTACTGACCGGCTGCAACCGCTTAAGCAAGTAGGGGAAAAACTGGGCGAGATTGAGAAGGTGCAGTTAAATAAGTTTGCCAAGTTAACTAAGATGGGCTTCGAAATTGGTGACGATTTCACCTTGATGACTACGGCTAAGGTGGTTAATGGGGAGGAAATTGAAATGCTTTCCACTAGGAATGCCATCGCCATAGACAGAGCTGAGCGACTTGGGTTGCTTACTCCAGACCAAGCTAATAGCTATCGTAACTTAGAGACAACAGCATTGCCAGACTTAGCTAACATTGCTGAGGGCAAAACTCTGGAGCTGAGCGAATCTACAGAAGAGTTCCTTAACTTGTATAAGTCAATTAACAATGAACTGTACATCGGGCGCAAGCAGATTGTCAGGGCGTTTGGTGGTAATGCGCAATATACGCAGCCTTTTCACATAGCTAATAAGCTGGGCTCTGAAGTTAATTTCATCTATGATGGCGACCAGTTAATTAGCACCGTAACTGCAAATTCGGCCAAGGAGCTTAAAGCGGCCACTGCTAAGGAACTTGAACTTCTCAATCAGTACTCACCTATGTGGGCTGGCAAGGGTTCTAAGCTACAGGTGAAATCTCGGGCCGACGTTCAGCGCGATCACTTAATTGACCCCGACGAAGAATGGCTCGGCTGGGTTAATGCCTCGGGTGAGTACAGTAAGTTGAAGTATAACAGCGGGCGTTTGGACAGAACGTCAATTGGCTTGGCCTTCGAATACGACCCGGACATTGCCTCGACTTTGTACAACGACTTAATTAAGCGCGGTCAAGGTTTGGGCAAGATGTACCAAGGGGCGTTCTTCAATCGAGAGGCTCAGTACGCCAAGATGCTTGGCGAGAATTCTGGCACTTCTCCTGAGGTTCGGACGGCGATTCGCGAGTACATTAACTTACTGAACGGCCGCTCCGTTAATACCTCGCCGACTGTCCAGAAGTTCAATGAAGTTGTGGATAGCTTCTACAGTTCAATGTGCGATTTGCACTCAAGTAAGTTGAATGACCAAATTGCCAAGGACTTGAAGATTGCCGATGAGCAGAAGCTGATGTCTAATGTAATTGGGAAGCTGCCAAAAGCTAATGCCCTCGGGGTTACGCATAAACTTCAGCAACTTGTAAACTGGAGCTTGCTCCGCTTTGGTCGTATGAGCCAGGCTGTACTTAATGTACTTGGTGTTGTGCCAATGAGCCACTTTGCTACTATGTCGCTTAACCCGACTAAGTGGGAAGATGCCGCTAGCTATGCTGCTCGAGTTGGCTTCTACGGACGCGAAGTTGATATGACCCGGCGTTGGGGTACCGTCGATTGGCTTGGTGCTTTCTTCGAGGCAACGAAGAAACAGTTTAGTAAGAAAGGCAAGGTGATTCTCCAGCTGGCCGAAAAGCAGGGGTATGTTAGCCGAGATGCCAACATGCTTCGTGATATTGTATTTGAGCCGACTAAAGTAGCTGCCGATTCTGGGCTGTTCAAGCAGGCTTTGAAGTTAATTAACAAGGGTGCTACAGCGGCCGCCGACCAGACGGAAGAGTTAAGTAGGTCTTTCAGCTTCCTGATGGGCTATGAGCTTGCTGGGCGCGCGGGCTTGAAAACGCAGCAGATGAGGTTCATCTTTGCTAAGCAGTTCTCTGACAACGTTGTTGGTAATTACAGCGTGCTGAATAAACCTAATGTATACAGAGGTGCTGTGCCTGCGCTACTTGGAACCTTTAAGACGTACAAGCTCAATGTAATGCAACAGTTACTTGACGCCTACTCTCTGGGAAACGCCTCAGTGCTCAAAGCATTTGGGACGCAGTACTTGACTTTCGGGCTCAATTCGCTGCCCTTTAGTCAATTAGCTCAGAATGTGATTTTTCCGGTTGAGGGCGAAGAGGATACTTATAGTTACTTGAGAAATATCTTGGGAAGCGACTCCTCTGCTCGGGCCGCAATGTACACCTTAGGCTCACTTGTTGATACTGACTTAAGTAGCCGTGGCGACATCGACCCTGTTACTGGAGGCTTCTTGCCAATTAACGGTTCATTCACATTACAGGACATTAGCCCTGTTGTGTCAATGCTTGATGATTCTGTTAATTTGGTTAAGGATATGTATGGGGCAATGAAGAGCGAAGTTGGCCTGAGCACCCATCGGCTTCAAGAGTTAATTAGCCAGTATTCGCCGGTGTCGTCAATTAGGGCTTTTGCTAAATTGGGCAACCAAATGTATGATGAGAACGGGAATGAGTTTACTTACTCAGTTGACCGCAATGGAAATATCCAGCGGATTAACAGCCTAGTTACTGCACTTGGTTTCAACTCAATTGAGCAAGCAGAAAATTGGCGCCTCGAATCCCGAATGCGGGCTAGGGACGCAATTAACCAAGAAAAACTTAATGACCTTCGAAAAGCCTTTAAGGCCGGCTTTAGGTTCTTGCGGTCAGGTAACGTGCAAATTGATACCGACTTAATTACCAAAGCATTCGAGGGCTACATTAAGTCTGGTGGCTCAATCGACGCCTTTATACCTTGGGCGCAGGCACAGTATAATGCCGCTACTATGACTAAGGTTGATAGGCAGATTGAGTTGCTTGGCTCACAAGACAGTGTTGCGGCGTTTAATGATATGCAGAAGTTAATGAGTGCTTCTTCCTATGAAGCCTACAGGGACTTGTTTGAGCCACTTGAGGACTAGGGCGCCTTGCGGCGCAGAGATGGTGCCTTGTAGAAGTTAGTGGAAATTGAAAGGAGGGTAAAGAAAATTAAAGCACAAAAATAGGGTGGAATCTTAATTGATTCCACCCTTTCTTTTTGCTACCTTAACTTGCTTCGTTGATACGATTTAATTTAGGAGTGATGTTCTGGCAGGTTAAAGTAGCTTGGCTCTCGAAAAGTGGCCTCTCGAAGATTCGGGTGAATATTCTCACCTTTGAAGTGGTAGTCTACTTCATCGAGATAATTAGCTGTTACCTCACCCCTTAGCACATAATTCGAGATGATGCGCAAAGCCCGAGGAACTTGCGTGGCCCATTTTGAGTCTGCGAGTTCATTGAGCATTTTAAGTGCATTAACATCTGTCATCATTTCCTGAAACTTGAGGGCCGCGGCTCGGAACTTAACGAACTTCGAAAATCCATAGTGCCCTAAGTTGAATATCAAGTAGCCGAAGACTGGCCTGATGACCTTGCTCTTGTACTCGGGCTGTGTTTCTGCCAAGTTAATTGACTTCACAATATCATTAGCGGCCCAGCAGACAAGTTGCTCGCGGCCGAGTTGCAGGCCTTTTTCAAGCCGTAATTTGTCTTCAGCTGTTAATTTATGCCCCAACCCAATGGTCTGGTTTCCAGTGGTATCTGTATACAGAATGTCCGACCAGCCCTCAATTAAGTAGTACAAGTAAATTGTGCTGCCCGAAATTTTGAGCTCCGGACAGTGGGTTTGGATTCGTTTGGTTATGGCGCTTATAATTAAACGCCGCTTATCTATTCCCATAGTTAATTGCCTTTCCTAAGTTCATTGAAGATTCATCGAAGATTTGGCCGTCGAGTAGAAGCGCACATTGTTAGCCCCAACCCAAGTAAATACTTTCTTTTCATTGACGAAGCCCTGCAAAATGGCACTAAAGTCAGCGTCCCGCATATCCTTAGCTGCTAGGCGGCTAAGTTCTGTATAGGTAATTGGGGCCTCTGACTGCCTGATGTAATCAAGCAGCTTCTGCTTAGCTTCACTCAATTTACTCAAACCATATTCACCAAGTGCCTCAGGCATTAGCACCTCCGTTGTGCTTAAAATCTCATCGGCATCTTCATAGATTTCTTTTGTTAATGTAGTGCTATTTGATAAGATGGCGATTGACATTGCCGTCTTAATTAAGTGTATATGTCGCCGCGCGTTGTAATACGTGAAGCGGAAATCCTTAACTTGCTTATTTAACATATAGAGATTATCTAAAAATTCTGCTGCTTCTGGTGTTTCGTCAAATGTCGTGTTGCGATATATGAACTCAATGTTCTTGAAAGCGTCAATTAACTCTGGCATTTTATCGGGCGTGAAGAATCTTGGTCGTGGAATCTGCTTTTCCTTAGCTCCGTATACAAAAATGCACCTACTTACGAAGCCCTGCTCCATTTGCTCGGGTGGCAAAATTTTGGCCAGAGTTGCTGGAGTTATGGCTGATAAGATGTTAATTAAGGGTTCTTTAATTTCTATTCCTTGTCTATTGTAATCCGAACCGTCCCATAAGTGGCTTAGGGTTGTGAATAACTTAAACGAGCCGGTTCCCGCAAATGTACTAAATTCACTATTTAATATCAATGGGGTGCTGAAATTCTTACTTCTTACTTTACATTCTATGTTACTTGTGTCTGAATTTAACAGGTCGCTTATATCATCTTCTGGTACTATGTGCTCATACTTAAGTAACTTCTTCTCGAGGCGCTTCTGCTGAACATTGGTGATGCCGGCCATAAATTGAACCAAGCCGTTACTTCCGGCCTCAAGTTCATTAGGTGCTAAAGTAACATAGCTGGGAATTAGCGGCCTTATTGTATTTATCACCGTTGACTTTCTGACTCCGGCGTTGCCAACTAAGAGTATCATCTGATTGGGCCAAATTGTCGTGTCGCCTAATTGAAACGAAACTTCCCGAGCGGCACAAGCAGATGCTATCCCAAGTAAGCTCCATACAAGGAAAAGCTCCGGAGCTTCTGTATATTGGTTGAGTTCAATGAAGCGCTTAATTAACTTGTTGTGTATGCGCATCTTAATGATATTCCTTTCTTAATGGAGGGCGAACCACGAAGGCCGCCCTCGCACTTTACCGTACATTAACTTTAAGAGTTAAGCAGCTGCCGGTTTAAGAGCTACCAGCTCAGCAGCCAGCAGCTTAGCTACGTGCGGTGGAATCTGGCACAGCTCCGGGGCGAGTCTGGCTATCATAAGTGCCATCGCCGATAGACTCAAGCAACTCAACGAGGCTATCATAGTCCTCTGCCCACATCGGAGCCGCAGTCTTAATTACTTCTGCCATCTTAATTTCCTTTCTTATGTTAATTAAGTTAAAACAAATGTACCGGCTTGGTGGTACCATTACATAATAATTCATTTTGTTTAATTTGTCAAGTCAGGGCGCTTTTCTAAAAGTTCGCTAATTGCCTCGTCCAAATATTCGCGCTCAATTGCCCAGTCCTCGCAAATAATGTTGGTTCTGCGTACTGGTCTAATTGAGAAGTCTGTTATACTAACCGCAGGATACTGGTTGCCTTCGCCAGAGCAGTAGCTTATGCTGCCGTTTAGACCATGCTGGTCAATGTACTGGCACATTTTAAGCATATCATCAGCACTGGCAAAGCGATAAACTTCCTTAACCAGGCCGAATTTTTCCATCCACTCTTGCTGAAGTTTGTAAAAGTCAATTAAGTTTGGAACTTCATCACCTGTGAATATTCGCCTTACTTCGTATTCTGTAGTTGGGATTCCGAAAGTTAATTCGACGACCTCAAAATATGACCATCAATAACTCTGGTTTGCCAGGCCGGCTTTTTGCCATACTGGCTAATTAACTCCAATGAGTCAATTTCCGTCCCGAATAAATTCGGGTACTTGAGTATTGTGCTGATACAATCATCTAATCTTTCTTTCAGTATGTTTGTCATTTTATAAAGTCCTTTCTTCTAAAGTGTGTAATTTGCTCAGGTCGAAATTTTCGAAGTCGCCTAACTTGTATGTGCTCATTAACCGCTTAGACCAAAAGCGGCCTACTTCACATTCAACGGGTACATGAAACTGGTGGCCATTGTAGTTAATTGGCGCCATCATTTGCTTCATAACTATGTCTAGTAATTGAAGCCGAGTTTCGCGAATGAAGAAGACAATGGAGTCATGTACCTGAACCACGGGAATGAAGTCGCCGGCTTTCAAAGCTTCCTTCATTAACTTGCCATATTCAGGATACTCCATTGAGTCAAATTCCTGAGATCGGCCCTCGAAGTAAGTGTTGACTAAGAAGCGGTTCATTAAGCCGGCTGTTCCACCCTGCCCCTTGTAAGCAGCTATCTGGCGCAAAACTCCATCTACCTTTTCTTTATCCATCTTAATTGGGAACCACGTGGTAAATCCGAAGGCAGTTGAGATGAGCCCTTGGTTCGCCGTTTGCTCACCGTAGAGGGTATAGTGCCAGTGAAGTAACTTCGGATATTGCGCCCTATACCTGTGAAGCGCAATTTCACATAACTTAATGAAGTCCTTTGTTACTTTAGGCTTCGGCAGGCCGAGCCGCTCGGCCATCTGCTGAAGTCCCGTTGTGCCGATTTCAGTTAATAGCCTTGCATACATAGTCCTCGCTGTCATGAAGTAGTTTCCGCCGTGGCTAATTGGCTTCACGAGTTTCCTTGCGCTATGCTTATCTCCTTTGTGTGCCAACACCTCTTCGTAAGGAATTCCGAATACCTGACTTGCGTGAACAGCGTGCGTATCTCTGTCATCAGTAACTACCTGAAACATCTTCTCGTCCGTTGAAGCCGCTACGAAGTAGGTATCTGCTTGACTGTAGTCTATGTCGGCAATTAAGTAGCCTTGCGGCGCAACAAAAGCTTCTCGAATTTCGGCCGTAATGTTCTGCAAGTTGCGACCTTTATTGAAGTCCGTTGCCTTGGCGTTGGCTCTCGAGGTAATTGTGCCTGTGGCGTTAAGCTTGCAGCCGATTGAACTGATGTTAAGTAACTTACCAAAGTCGCTCACGAACTTGTTATTCTCTTGGTATTCCTTGAGCTTGTTTGCGAACCACTCAATTAACGGGTGTTGCTTAGCCAGCTGGCTTAGAGTATCGGCGTCCGTGCTCAGGGCCCCGCCTACTGGTGTGGCTTTAAGTAAGTCGTAAAAGATTTTCCGCTTAGTTGCCACGCTGTTGATGTTGAAGTTAGGCAGGGCGTCGGCGAAGATATATTCGAAGAGCGCTTTTACCTTGTTGGACTTAATTGACTTACCCTGAATAATCTGAGTTAAATGCTCGCGGTCAACAGGGAAGCTGTGGAATTGCATTTCCATATAGATTAAGTTCAAGCGGTGAATCTGGCCATAATTTCGGGGCGCCCACTTGTAATGGAAGTTAATTAACTGCAACATATAAAACAAGTTAGTTAGCGTCTGGAATGAATCGAGGGCACAGTAGCGTAGGTAGCGCTTGTATCCATCGACTGTATGTGGCATTCCGCTTTCCTTAACATCAAGGTCATCTTCCTCACCTCCTCGAATCTCCTCTTTCCAATACTTGTACATTGGGTTGACCGAGCTACTTACGTGCCATAGAGCTTTGCGGCTCAGGGAGTGCATTGAGTAGAAGAGATACTGCGTGTCCCATCTATAGGCCCAAGCTGGGCAGCTATACTTAATTAAGTACGAATTGTCATAGGTGCCGTTGTGGAAAACGAACCTAATGGCGGTGTTGCTGTGCAACATTTTAAGTAAGACAAGCTTCTCAAGGTACACTTGAATATTGGATTCACCGAGGCGGTTTCCTGAAGCATACTCAATTAAGTCTACACAGAAACTCAGCGGGGCCTGCGGCTTTGCCAAGTTAATTAGGGTGTATGAGATGCAGGTGATAAGTGAGTTACTGGTTTCAATGTCACAGCCAATTAGCCACTTACAATTTGCTGAACTATTTGTAAGCCACTCAACGAAGGTACGAAGTTCGGCCGTGCTGTAAATTGGCTTGTAGATGAAATTGAACTGCGGGAGGAGGTGGTAGTTAAGTAACACAGCCTTTTCACAGATGTGCTCATAGTGAATGCGGCTAGCTGGGTTGAAGAAGCTACTTATCTCTTTGCAACTCAAGTAGATGACGAAGCTGTTTTCGGCCTCGAGTGAAGTAACTTCCCCTTGACAGAAGTGCGGCTTCTTGTGGTTGCTCGTATACTTAATGTCATCTGTTATGAAGATGGTTTCCTTGAGGCCCAAAAGTGCTTCTTTGTTAATGAACTTGGTAACCTGATTAGTGCCAGTTAGGATTTTGACGGCGGGTTTTGGGAGGCCGAATTTTGTGGCTGAGTTGATTAACATCTGCCCCAGCATCCGGTTAGCTGAATCGTGTGAGCTGATATTTAAGATAATCATCTTGCATTACCTGATTATGAGGTTGGAGTTAAGTGGGTGGTGGGTGGGACGAAGCCCACCCACCTGATTTGTTTTGTGAAATGCTTAAGCTTTCGGTTTGTACTCAGTCCAGTCAATCTGGTTTCTGGTTACGCCATCTTTACCATTCTGCTCGAAAACCTTGTGCCAAGTAACCTGGCCGATTGCCGAGTTAATTAAGTCCATCAAAGTTCCTTGAGTTTCTTTGTTGGCCCCAGAGTTCAGGATAGCATATTTTACTTTGCCCAAACTTTCGTCGATGTCTTCAGGAGTCTGGTTGAATATAGGCAGGCTGTAAACCATTTTCTTGCCGATTATCTTGGAGATGTCCATTGAGCTGCTAACATCGGCGGCGTCTTCAATTACGAAGTGAAAGACAATTCGGCTGCTGGTTTCATTGTCAACCTGCTTAACTTCTTCCAACTTAAGTGCATAGGTGCCTTTCGGCCACACAAAGTTAGTGGATACTTCCTTAACTTCATTAGAGTTGACGTCCAGGAAATTGATTTCATTGCTCATAGTAAATTCCTTTCTTTACTTATAGGTTAATGTTAATATTAGTGTTGTTTGAGGTGCACTTAATTGAGTGCATAATTGCGGGGCTCACAGGAGCCCCTTAATTTACAAGGTTAGCTTGTTTGAAGTTAGTGCAATCGCTGGGCAGGAGGCTTCGTGGGCAGTTTCTGACTCAATTAACTTGATGTCGTGAATCGGCGCTTCATCGAGTCGGTGGTTGTACTTCTGGAGGATTATGCTCGGAGTTAATTCACTCGACTGGTAAATTTTGGGCTCGAGCTGCCGCCCTCCAATGCCGCAAACTTCTGAAGTTGCTTGAGCTGAAACATAATACTTGCCCGCCCTTGAGTAGAAGTACAAGCATTCATCGAAGTACTTACTTAGAGCCTCTGACGCATTGATGGTAGTTGACAGCGGGTAGATTTTCCGCTCAATTACCTCGCCTGCTTTATTCTTCCTTTCAACTGTCTTAGTGTGTGAAATCACGAAGACCGAGGCCGCTAAGTTGCTGAGCCTGTCAAGGAACTCAAAGAACTCCGTTGAGAGCACTCCGTAATACTGTTGTACTTGACCGTTGTAGAGCTTATCCTTATCAAAGCTACCCATTACATACAGCTGTTTCTCCCTTAACTTGTTGAACATACTTTCCGCGAAGCTGGTAAGTGAATCGAGGATTATTATTGTATGTTCATCAATGCGGCTTGCGTGAATGCAGGTAAATTGACTCCGGTTCTTCAGTAACCGCGCATCTGAAACAACCTCTCCAGTATCTTGGTTGTAGTAGAAATCGCACTTGCTTATCAGGGCATTGACGAATGGCAAGATTGTGATGTGCTGCTCGTCGCGAAGCTGAAAGTAGTCGACTTTATCAAGATGCTTGAACTTGGCCGCTTGGTTGAAGATGATGTTCATTGACTTGTCGCAGTCAATGTAGATGATGTGATAACCTTTGTCAATTAGGTTGAACACATCAGTAACAAAGGTTGTTTTACCGGTCTTGCCCTCGCCAAAGCAAAGGACTTTTATGACTGGTTTCTTATTAAGATATTCACTCAATTTCATTTTAACTCACTTCGTTCGTTAAATTAATCCAATATACTTACGTATCATTCTATTGTGGCTTTGCCACTTGTTATACTCCAAGTACCTTGCGGCGCATATGCGCCACTTCTAGACTCCAAGTACCTTATATATCTTCTTAGTGCTATAGGCTTTCCTTGGGTCTTCAGCTTGTTGAAGAGTTAATTGACATTCCGCACCTGATTGACACCACTCAAAAAACGGGCACCGGTTTCCGTAGCTGACGCAATTGCCGCTTTTGTAATAGGCCGCCGTGCTTAGGCCATTCGACTCAATTAACCTTACAACTTGCCGCAGCCCGTTCATCAGGTTGTCAACGCACTCCGGGGTCTTACTTAGGAACAAAGGATTAATTGCGCATTCGGTTCCTTTGAACCGGCAGATTAAGTAGAGGACCTTAATGCTTGAGATAAGCGAGGTCGATTCCTGCTGGTCGAACCCAAGTAAGTTCAATATGTTAGTTACGTATTCAACAGTTTGCGGGCTCAGGGCATACTTACTTAACTCTTCCTCCTCAGAGCTGGTAGTTGACGAAGTCTTAATGTCGCATACTATGATTTCGCCAGTTGAGCGGTCAATGAAGATGGCATCAATGAACCCAATGTAGTTGACTTTGTCGAGGGTAACCTTTCTAGGGGCTGGCGCCACGCCGTTTTTGCATTCATTGGTGTGCGCAATTAAGTATGTGGTGTCAACCTTGAACTCAATGGCCGGTTTCTCGTTGATGTAAAGTAAGTCGTAGTTGCTGTTCTCGAACCAATTAACAAGCTCCCTCAAAATGCGGTAGGCTGTTAAGAAGTGGTAATTGCCTTGCATCGCTTTCTTCAACTTAATTGGGTACTTCAACATAAGCACCTTAACTGCTCCATCTAAGTTCCTTGTGATGAGGTAGAACTGGAATGCTTCGTGGACAGCGGTGCCAATTAGCGAGGCTGCCGAGCTGCGGCGTGGCACTTCGAAGTTACTGCACTTACTTAGGACAAAGCGCATTGGGCAGCTTCCGAAGCTACCTAAGGAAGAGTAGCTAATTGAGATGGCATTTCTGCTCGCTTCGCTCGCTTTGCTTTTATTTGCGTCGCTCATTCGGAAGCCTCCATTATTTCAAGGCAATTAAGACAGATGGTCTTAGCCGGCCCGAACTCTTCCTGAGGTTTCAATTCGCCGCAAACCAAGCACTTGACCCAACGAACTCTTGGAGTTAATGAGAACTTGATTACGTGATTCTCCTTGATGAGCTGCAAGCGAGCATACTTCAGGGGCGTTTTTCTGACCGCTCGATTAAGTTCAATTCTAAATTGACTCTCTAGCTTGGGCTGGGCCTCCGGAGCCGAGGGCCAAATTGCGGGGTCAATTAAGCAAGTGCAGTTAATTGCCACAAAGCCATCGGCATCGGCCTCGTTGACTGCTGTAAGAAGCTTGTGTTCCAAGGTGGCAAAGGAGCCATTGATGTTAATTACCTTGTTGCACCATCGCCAACAGGTAGCCTTACGGCTACTATGTGAGCCAACTGCTGTTGCTTTCTTGTATTCTGCTAATTGACTTTTAGCTTTAATTAAGTTTGTTTCTCCCTTTGAAGCTTGCTTGACTTCAACAGGCATAATTAACAGTGAGAGCAGAAAAGCGGCCTCGCGGTAATCGACGGCCTTGATTCGCCAACTTACTGAACTAGTTAAATGTTTGTTGATATATTGCTTTATCATGTCAATCGTGCTTAGTGCATAATAGTGGCTTAAAGCAACTTCGACGTAAAGGCGCTGGGCACCGGGGTTGCTTGCTATGTGGTGCTCAATTACCGGAATCAGCGTGGCGCCACAATAGTCCATTAAGTTGTTTTCTCCTACTGCGCTTAGCTTGAGTGTCTGATTAGATGTCGAGTTCATTGTCTAGGTCCTCCAAAAATGCAAGTTGCTTAGCTTTGTTGCTCCGTTTTTCGGCCGCTTTTTCTTTACGTGCTGAGCTAACTGCCGACTTCGTGGCGTACAAGCGGTCGAATGAGTTAATTAAGCTACGCATATCCTTAGGTTGAACGCAGTTCAGAACCTCGGGATTCTCCTGGAGCCGCTCCATTATAGCACTTACTGTAGTGTCAATTTGCTTCAAGTCAATGGACTCTTCTATCTTGCCAAGTTCATTGTGAACCAAGGATAATAATTCGCTTTGCTCACTGTTAAGTTGCAGGGCTGCGTCGGCCGCTTCCTTGGAGTAGAGGTCAATTAAGTCCGCCAATGGCGGCATCGCTTCAATGCGGTTCATATAGTCAATCGAGTCCTCGAAGTTGGCCAGCGCTGTGAGGTCGGTTGACCACACCTGAGCTGCTTGGACGGCACTAAGTGGTGCACTTAGTAAATTGACTTCCTGTTTTGCGGCCGGAGCCACAGGCTCATCTTGCTTAACTGCATTTGACATAGCCGGGCCACTAGCTGGCAGTGTGTTAAGTAATTCGTTTAAGCTAATCATCTTTGTCTGTTTCCTCTATGTAAAGGTTTATTATTCCGTTGTTATTATACATCAAGTCAAAGTATAAGTAAACAAAATCTTTGACTGAATGAACTTCCTGCCGCGTTATAAGTCCATTGCGACTGAATGTTACAACTATCTTAAAGGGCTGCTCTTGGCGACGCTCAATTAACTTGATATGTCGCTTAACTTCTTTCAACTTAATTGGCATGGGCTGCGCCCTCCGGAGCTTCGTCGCTGGCTTCGCTGTATCTGATTAGCTTCTGCTCAACCCAATTAACCTCAATGCCCCAATCAGCGAAGAAGCAAAGGGGGTAGCTATAGGGCTGCTGTGCAAGGCACTCGTGAATGTAGTGGCTAAGCTCCCTTCGAGTTACCTTGAGTTTCTTCGAGGCAATTAAGTTGTAAACCACTTTGTGGCGCCGCTGTTTCAGGTGAGAGTCAATTACCTTGAGGTTCCCGAAGCAGATTTTAGAGCCGTGCTCGAGCCGGAAGTTAATTAACTCTTTCGCCGGAATCAGCTTGAGCATTCCTTGAGTCCATCTAGCTGGGTACTTACTGAAGCAAGCACCTTCTGGGCCGCTGCCTGTGATAACTGGGTGCACGGAGAAGCGAGTGATTTCATTGAGTTTCATAAGTTCCTTGAGTGCCTTGGCAAAATCGCCAATTGAAGCATAGACGCGAAAGGCCAGCTTAGCTTTCCTGTATGCTTTAACTTCTTCGGCTAGTCTGACGGAATTTGGGGCGGCTTTCCGCTGGGTGAACTTGCTTGACTTGGAAGTTGCTTGACTTGACCGTTTTTGCGGCTTGGAATATCTAGTTATTGTTGTCATCTTAATTGTCCTTTCAGTGAGGCTAGTGGCTAAAGCCACGTTTGTGAATTGAGTGAATTGTTACTGGTGTTGTGTTGTTGAAGTTACTTGCTATGCGCTAGCATCGTTATTCGTAACCTGGGCAGTGGGCATTACTGCCCACTTGCCTTAGCTTCAACTAAGTAAGTCTTGCTGGCGATTACCGGTTTAATTAAGTTGCCATCTCGATTAACATGTTCGCACTTAATTAAGAGTTCAACTCGAAAACCGGCCTCGAGCTTACTGCGCATTAAGTCGTCGATTCCAGAGCCGAGGATTACACGCTTCGAAGGCAATGTAGTCCCATCTGGCAGCACGGTTTCGGCAGTGCAACAAGTTACTTGAGTTATGATTCGGCCCCTCGTTGTGTAGTTGTAGGCGAATGAAGTTACTTGAGCCGGAATGAACACAGGGAACTTCAGGGCGGCGACTCGGCTTGTGCGCTTGCTTGGGATGAAGGAGCTACTTGAGTCATAGAAGACAAAGCCCTCCCAGTGACGCTGGCGCAAGACAGCACGTAAGGTGGTTTCGCTGTATTCCAACATAATTAAGTCCAAAGTCCCAAGCGGGCTCGCTGCCTGCTGCTCGAAGCTCATTCCCGAATTCCACTTAATTAAGTTCTGATAAGAACCGTCAAGTGGGTTGCGCTGTGCTGCATTGAACATAGCGAAAGGCAGGAAGTCAAGCTGCTCTGTTATAACTTTGCGGCGCAGGGCGCTGGAAGTTAATGGAAAGTTCTGATGTTCGCCGGCCACGGTGAGTTCACCCAAGACAATTATACCTTCGTAGTTGTTATTGCTGTTTGAAGTTCCTGTTGCGTTCATCGCTTTAATTGTGATGTCCTGCAGGGAGTAGCTAAGGAACTCTAGAACCTGATTGAGGTTCTTCAGCTGGGCGGCTTCGAAGGTGTAGCTTAGCTTGGCTCGGCCAGCGAAGCAAAGCTTCTTGGGTTTTTGCTGCAACTTAATTGAAGTGGAAGCGTCAAGTAAGTCAGCTAGTGGAATTGCGGCGTAGAAGCCGTTGGCTTTTTCAACGAGCCGGATTACATCTGCTTGTGCTAATTGAGAATCTGACTTAATTAACTTCAAAAGTTCGGCGGCGGATTCAACGTGGAGTACTTTCTGAGTGTGCGTTGCGCACGGTGTTATGTTGTTCATCTTAATGTCCTTCCATTATGCCTTACGGCATAAAGTTGTTAGTTGATTTGCTGTTATTTAGGTTTCGATTGTTGCAGTTGCAGTTGTTGTGGCTAAGCCACTTGTTAAGGAAGTCCTCAATGTAAGGGGCGGTTTCGCTGTCTGAGTTACTTGAGATAAGATTCTCAATTTTCTCCTTATCCGAAGAGCCGGGCAGCTGGCGGTTTTTGAGCTTGGTTAAGCCACTCTTGTTGTAAATTACCCAAGCAAAGTCAGAAGCCCGAGTCAAGGCGGTGTAGGCGTATTCGTTGTTAATTGAGTTGCCATTTTTCCAGTCAAGTAAGTTGATGATGCACCGCTTGTACGTTGAGCCTTGCGCTTTGTAGCAAGTGATGGCGTTGGCGAGGAGCAAGTTACTTATCTCGCCTATGGTGCTCAAGCTGATTTGACGTAAAGTGCCATAGATGTCAATGAACTCTATAGTCAGCGTATGACTAGCTTTCTTTGAGAAAAAGCCCTCTTCATCAGCGCTGTTTTGTGAATCCCCTGACGAGGCGCTCTGTTGGGCTGACTGCTCAATTAAGTTGTCGAGTTCATCGGGGCTGAGCTGTGCTTCTCTTCGCAAAGTATCTTGTTGCTGTGTTGTGCCAAAGGCACTTGTGCCACCAGGCACCACATCTGAATTAAGTTGCATCTCAATTATGCGCCCCGTTGTCCCGTTGATGTAGCCGTCTTCGTAATTATTCTTCGTGAACATCACGTTGTCGCCGACGCCGAGTAACTTAATTGCCACGCCGCAAAGCACTGCTTGCTTAGTTACGCCGAGATACTTGTTGAGCCGCTGATTGAGAACCTCTTGTCCAGTAGCTCCAACGTTAGTCGGGGTGATAATGCAGTCCTCTTGTTCATTGAAGCGCAGGTGGTATTTCTCGTTAATTAACTCAATAATCCGATATAGGTCAAGGTAGTTTTCGGCCTTGATGAATTTAACGTTCTTGAACTCCTTAGCTTTGATGGCCTGTTGCAGGGCAAGTAGGTTGGCTGACTTGAAGAGGTGAGCTGCTTGGACGATGTCATTCCCATCAGCTTGCCGGTGCACAGTGGTAAGATAATTGAGCGAGCAGCCGGAGTGCGCCCCGAAGTAAGCCAGGCTTGTCTTACCGATGACTGGCTGAAGCTGGTTGATGTCACCCACGAGGATTAACTTGTGCAAGCTGTGCAGGTCGAGGGCTGCGAGGGTTTGGAGCATAAGTTCGTTGGAAACCATTGACACCTCGTCGATGATTAACACTTTGGTGTCAATTCGCTTGTTAGCTGCATTAAAGGTCGGAACGAATCGGCGGCTTAGGCGGTATCCGCAGGGCTTGCTTGGGTCTGGTATCTCAATGGACTCGGGTACAAATTTCAGCCACTTATGTAAGGTCAGGCACTGGGGAATGAAGGGCGCTAGGGCCGGGTCTGACTTAATTGACTTGATGATGTTAAGCACCGCCTTGCCCGTAAACGCACAGAGGAAGATGCTTGACGCGTCGAACTTAGTGAGAAGCTCTTGCAAAACAGCCTTCAATGTAAAGGTTTTCCCAGTACCGGCGGCTCCGGTTAGGATACTTAATTGACTCGAACAGATGTTGCGCACCGCTGATTGCTGGCTTGAATCGAGGGAGTTGCTGAGGGTGCTGGTGTTAATTGTGTTGCTACTAAGCGCTGAAGGAGCTGTCGGAGTGATTGAAGGCAACGAAGTTGTGTTAGCATCAATTAAGTTGTCCTGTGCCAACGAAGGCGTCGAAGACGTTGAGCGTTGCTGCTCGATAAGAGCACACAGGGAATCTAATGTAATGGGCATTTAATTATCCTCTTTAATTAAGTTAGGCGACGTTAGTCGCCGGTTGGCAAGTCAAGTAAGTTTTGTTGAAGCGAGATGTTAATCTCGCTTCGATGTCAAGAAAAAAGTGTTAATTAACGTCAAAAAACCAGTTGGTAGGAAAAATCGTAACGCACGTCCAGTCGGTAATTAAGTTAAAAGTTGATCAATGTACTCGGATTTTGAATACCTTGAGCAAAAAACAACCTAATTACCGACTGAACAGCCCCCTAGTAACTTCAAAGTTAGACAAAATTTGCACCATTCTAGACAAAAATTTTCTGTCTAAATTGAGTGCAAATCTGAGAGTTAATTAGGTTGTTTGTGCTAAGTAAGTTCTTATGATGTTAAGTAAATTCCTTGAGGCCGCTAGGCCGCTAGATGTCCAAGTCGTTGTCAATTAAGTCTGCCATCTTAAGCACCTTCTGGGAAAAACTAGCTTCATCAGCTTCAACAGATAGCGCCTTAATGAACATCTTCAAGTTAGTTTTTTGCGCTTGAACTTGCTTGACTCGCTGCTTGCGCCGCTCGATTAACTCTCTTTCTGCTAAGCTAGCCCGACGCTCCGCGCGCGCCTGCTGTTGCTTGCGGCGTTCTGCCTCAAACTGTTTGATTCGCAAGCTTTTGCTAGCCGTTTCGGTGGTTAGCTTGTCAATTAACTTCGATAGAATATCCGGGGCGGCTTGCCAGTTTTCGCTTAATTGAGTATCGATTGCGCCAGCAGCGGCAGAATCTGCAAGCAATTTAATGTAGTCAATGATAGTCAATCGGGGCAAGTATTGCAAAACGGCGGTAAAGCCGGCGCGGATTTTGTCAGCGGCGTCGATTGTCTTGTCTGTTTGCATTGAATCGATTGTATTAAACAAGTTAAGCAAGGCTGTTTTTTCCGGCGGCAATTCTAGTAAGCTAGTAGAATAACAGTTTGTAGCAACGTATTTAACAAGGGTGGAAAAATCAATAAGGGTAAATTGAGCTAGCGTTTTAAGCTGGGGCTTTTGAAAAGCGTTGAGATTGTAGTAAATTGTAGCGCTTTGATTAAAAGTATTTAAGTTTGTCATTTTAGTGAATCCTTAATGTGATTGTAGTGTGATTGTAGTGTGGTTGTAGTGTGGTTGTTTGCTTGCGTTTGCTTGCGTTTGCTTGCTTAATTAAGTGGTGGTAGTATTAAAGGTTGTAGCTTAGAACAAGAAAAGAGGGGCTGTAAAAGCCCCTCTAATTGACAAGCTAGCTTAGATGTCCAAGTCATCTTCGTCAATGCTTGTTTCGACTTTTCTGTCCACTGCTTTTGCCGCAAGTGCAACCGCATAACTAATATAGTCATCAGGTGTGAATTGCACGCCGTGCGCAAAATTCACCGCATTAGGCGACGGCTTTTCACAATGCCACTTAATTAAAGCCCGGATATAATCCGCAACGGCAACACTTTTTCCCTTTACTTGCGTGTTGCCCAAAATCAAGTTTGCCGCCTGTAAATCAGCAAGAAAAGTTTTGACTGTTTTTTCATTTATCAGACTAGCTTTCGCCGGCATATTCGCCTTGAGGCTAACCACCAGAGCTTTAACAAGCGCATTGAAAGGCTTGCTAAGCGGGTTTGCCTGAGCGTTTCCGCCGTTTTGGGGCGTGAGTATGTCGACAATGTTATTGAGGTTAGGCAGGGTTAAAAGTTTGCGGATGTAGTTACTTAAAAAGTACTTCTCCACAAACTCCCGGCAAATGTCATTAAGTCCAGCTACTTCCATAACGTCCGGTATGTTCGTGTACAAGACGTCGTATTTGCCTTGCTTGTCTTTAATCAGACGGCAACTTAATTGACGATTTGAGAAGCCGTCAATTACCCGGACAGACACGCTTTTCGCTTTTTCACCGGCAACAGTAGCGGTCAAATTGCCGTTGTCATCGGCGTCAACATGCACGGCGTCGTCGGCGCTGATTTTGTTTAATTCGCTCAAAATTTCTTCTTTTTCCATTTTTCAATATCCTTTTAATTAAAAGTTTATGTTAGCGGCAAAAGCCGCCGGTTTAATTTAGAGGCGCGTCAATTTGACGCAATATGTAAAGCCGCACGGCTTTATCCGTGGTTACGCAACCACTCTAGCAAGTCATGCCGCAAATATGCCGGAATATCAGCGGGATTATTCTGATATTGCAATAATCTAGCGACAATCTCGATTAAGTTGCTTGTCACATCGTCGACAGATTCAACACTTTTTGTGTCGGCGTAAAGCAAGATTACTTTGTCGTTGCGGTTAAATTTATGCACCGCCGCCGATTTTGGCAAATAACAGCTAGTTTTACGAGCTTCGAGAAGTGCGCCGGCGATTGTGTAACTCTTAATCATCTTCTTTTCCTTTCTTATCTGTTTAATATAAGGGTATTCTACCAGAGTTCACTTTTATTGTCAAACAAAAAGTTACTTAAAATACCAAAATTTTTTTCACCCAGCACAAAAGGGGCTATTGCACCCCCAAAGACAAGCAAGGGCTCCGGCGTATATAAATGTACCCTCAGCAAATTCGCAAGAAAATTGTAAATTCCAGACAGCTGATACTTAATTAACACATGAATCTAAATTTCCCGGATACAATCTAATTAACTGACGCAAGTTCGAGGCCGGTTTTCCTGTGGGCTGTTAATTAACTCCGAAGCAGCCAGAGCGGCTTGCCGCGAAACTCGAGTAACCGGTTAATCTGGCCTGTGGCTTTCGGCTTTCGGCCAATTCAGGTGCTGCATTTTGAGCTTTCGGCTAATCTTATCAGCTAATTATGTCCTTGTCCTATTATGTTGTTGTATTCCAAAAGAAGTTAATCGACTTCATCTCAGTGCCGCACCCGCCCTGTTGACATTTGCAGTATTATTTGGTAAGCTAGCTAAAATAGGAGGAATCAAGCAATGACTTTAATCAACGGAGAACCCGAGGGCCGCAAAACCTGTAGGGTGTTACTAGCCAAAATGAGTGCAGGGGCGCTAATGGCCTTTTGTGAGTTACTTGAGCGGGGCGACCTGGAGCAGGGCGATGAACTTGTCTATGTCAATTTGGGCTTCGAGTGGCCAGAACAGGAGCAGGCGGCCGAAGCACTCAAGGCAATTTGCAAGGAGAAGCTAATTAAGTTTACCGAGCTGCAAGGCCACCTTGAGTATGAGATGCTGCATAAGTCAATCGAAAAACTCTACAGACCCAGAGATGCTTCACGGAATCTCCAGTGGCAGGGCTTCGTGCAACGGTTGCAGCGGGGCCGCGGCTGGTGCGGAGGTAAATTGAGATGGGGCGAGTCAATTAAGTGGCTTCTCATCAACAGGTACCTCAAGGAACAGTACTTGAAGAAAGTTACTCAGGAGCAGCTGGAATTGCACTTAATCTTCGGCTGTACATCAGAGCGCTCTGCTGAGCTAACACGAAACCGCCTTTCAGTGCCGGTGCTCAGGAACTTCAAGTTAATTAACCCCAACATCGCCGAGGGCCGCAGTAAGGCTTATTGCGTCGAGTGGCTAAGTAGGCGTGGCTGGGCAATAGGGCGGCTTTACACTTCGGGCTTAATTAAACCGGGGTGCTGGTGCTGCCGCAGTAGGAACATCAAGGAGCTTAAGTTAATTAAACAAGAGTGGCCCGAAATTTGGCAGAAGCTCCATCAACTTGAGAAGTTAATTAAGGAACCCTACTACAGGACGCCTCGGGGCTGGGCGCTGCTTCAAGATGTTAATTACAAGGCCACAAAATTCACCTTAAGTAACACAAGCAACAAGGCCAATAGTAGAAAGGGCAAGAAAGATGGAAAGTAATGAAAACAGTAATGTTGAAAATGCTAATGTGAACGAAGTGAACACCGGCGGAAGCATTTGGCAATCACTTAACTCAGGGGCTCGAAGCAAGTTGGTGCAGTTAATTAACTCCGGAATGCCCACCGCAATGATGGCTGACTTCTTGAACCTTGAACCTAATCAACTAGCCGAACTCCTAGAAGTTCCTGAGCTTAAACAGTTAATTGCCCAGCAGGAAGCGGCTGAGCGCCTGAACTCGGCTGACGCATCAAGTAAGTGGGACGAAGTAGAAGTGCTAGCTTTGAAGAATGTCCTCGGGGAACTTAATTCACGGCCAGACCCGGTTTTCGCCCTCAAGGCTGCGGCGGTTGCAAATAAGGCAATTAGGTCGCATAAAGGCAAGCAACAGGCTATGCAGCAACTGGTCGAGGGAGCTAAGACTATCACGTTGCAACTTAATCAGCAGGTCGTCAATGCCCTTGTCAATGCGGGGCCAGTTTCGGAGCAGGTAACTTCATTAGCCGCACCTGTGCAAAACAATATAAGCGCCCCAAGCACTTCAGGCACCTCCAGCAAAGTCCTTGATGTCTTTACGGCCAAGGACATGGAGCGACTTGCTCGAGGCGGCTCTGAGATAGAAGCTTTCTTTGAACCCGTGCAGCAGGCCGAGGCAACGAGCCCGGCTGGCATTGAGATGCTCAAGCAGGTTGATGACTTAATTGACTTGCCATCAAGCAGCACCGGAGAATCCAGATGAATCCAGACGAGGCTATAGTAGCTAGTGAAGTAGCTGGCGGAATAGCCGGAACATTAAATGAACAAGATATGCGAACGCAGTGAGCAAAGGGAGCGAATATGTTATACGAAGTTAATGCACAAGAATTGCGGCAGACGCTGCTTGGCAGTGAAGCAGCCTACATTCAATTTGCTTTGGGTGCTCAAGCAGGTGATGACCTCTTGCCCACGCCGGAGTTCCATTTGCAAATGTTCCGGCTTTTTATTGATGAGTCAATTAAAAGGATCTGTGTTGCTTGCCCACGGTCGCACGCCAAGACGACAATTGCCAAGATAGCTGTTAGCCGGTTAATTCACGGCGCCACCTCAGATATGAACATTGGGTATCTGAGCCACAGTAGCCCGCTTGCCACAAAGGCGCTAATGGACATTCGGAACTTAATTTGCTCTGAATCTATGATGGCGGCTTTTGGAGTACCCAAGTTCATTAAGGAGCAGCTCGACCGTGGCGAATACAGCTTTGAACTCAATGGACATACGTTCAACATGAGCAGCTTTGGTGCAAACAGCCAGATTCGAGGCTACAATGTTAATAACCGCCGAATCGACGTGCTGTTAGTTGACGACCTCGAAGACCGCCAAGAGAATGAATCCGAAGTCCTCTTTGACAAGCTCAAGCGCTGGTTCTTCTCTGACTGCATCAAGGCGCTGAGCCCACAGGGGCGGTTAATTATGTTGGGCAACATCGTCAACAGGAATAGCATCGTCAACGAGAATTGCGCGAGCCCAAAATGGGCGTCAATTAAGTTGAGTGCTCTCAAGCAAGACGGAACCCCATTGTGGCCAGAGCTTAACAGCTTCGCTGACCTCATAGCTGAATATAATGAGTATGCCAGTAAGGGCTTAGCTGGGCAGTGGTGTGCCGAAATGCTCAATGACCCCGTGGCCGCAAATACGCTGTCAATTGACTTGCAGCGCATCACTCGAAGCCCTAAGGTTGACCCAGAGTCAAGCGAGCACGAATATGGATTCATCACAATTGACCCGGCAATCAGCCAAGCGGCCTGGGGACACGCTCAGACAATGGCAGTTCATTGCTACTACGAAACCCCAACACCTCATTGGCAGATAGTCGACTCTCGGGTAGCTTATGGAGAATCGCCAGTTGCTTTGTACGCCGCAATGCAGGATATGTGCAGTAAGTGGAATATCTCAATTGTGGGCTTCGAAGCTGAAGCGTATCAAGCATCTTTGAAATCGATGTTCGAGTACATGGACTCAGTGAATGGCAGCAGCGGTTTAATTGACTATGTCCCGCTAAAAACGCTCAAGAAGAGTAAAGCCTCTAGGATAAAATCTTTTGTTGACTTACTTTACCAAGGCGTATATCATTTAAGTGATAATGATAATTTAACCATTACTCAGCTACTTGCCTTTGACCCGACGCGCAAAGACAATTCAGATGATTTAATTGACGTAGAGGCCTATGGCTGCCAGATGCTTGAGATGCACCTTGAGAAAATCAAACAGGCCAAAAATCGGAAGTTAAGTAAGTCCGGATACTCAAGTGAGTTGTTACAGCGAATCGCGGCAGCAAGTAGTTTATAAACAGAAAGGTACCTAATATGTTTACACCAGTAGAAAACTTTAAGGCTTATAGTGAGTCAAGGGAGTTGCGAAGTTACTGTAGCCACTTCGTAGGTATGTGCAGCGACTCGACCAACGACCTAGTGCACCTTTGCGACAGAGTGTTAATTGACTTGTATGGCCGAAGCGGGGTAATTGACCGTTATGACGGAGTAACTCGGAGTGGCTCTTTGGGCCTCGGCAACATACAAGAGCTCGTAAGCCGGATTACTCGATACGCGTTAAGCAAGATGAAAAATCGCAATGATATTAAGCTGCCGCTTGCTGCAACACAACTTAATGAGGCCGCTTCTGACCTCGTCAATTTACTTATAAGTTCCAACGACAGCTACACAGCTTTTGGCAACCCGAACAACCAGAAGTATGTAGCAGCGGTGGCGGAGCGTATGAGTCAGGACTTCACTAGGTTCGACCATTTCAATGTGTTACTTCAGGCGTTCAAGTGCATACTCCATTATGGCATTGCCGCAGTGGAGGCTCGTTGGGATAAGGACTCAATTAACCAGTTCAACGTCGAGGGCGTCACGGAGAATCCGGCGTTCGGCGTGAATCTGAAGTTAATTAATCCTGGCTGTCTGTACTTCAGTAAATTAACTGATATGCGCTCTTTCAGTGAATGTGGCGACTTCTGTGCTTACGTCGAAAGCATCGCCAAAACAGACATACTCAATCAAGCGCTGCACCCCGAAGTCGGCGACAAGGAACTTTCTGAGTTACTTGAGTGTAGCAGAACAGCCGGCTACCGAGCCGTTTTTTCAATGAACAACCCAAGGGACTTCAAGTACATACTTGACTTCAACCCCTTGCCCAATGACACTGAACGTGATAGCGACATTACAAGAGAGAACTTCATTAACAAGACAACTGTCTATGTGCGCGTTTGCCCTGAGTTACTTGGCTTCAAGCTCCCTGGGCTAGAGCCGCTTACCAAGACACTGCTCAAATTGACTTACATTGGCCAGACGCTAGTTAATGCAGAAGTCAGTTCCAATGGAGTCATCCCTGTGGTTGTGGCTCCGGTATTCCCTGGAGTTGCTCCGGCCGAAAATCTCACTCCGGTTCAATGTTTCATAAACTTCTTAATTAACACTAAGCAGAAAGGCGACCGGAAGAAAGTTTATGGCCTTAATTTCTACGACCGCAATCGCATATCACTTAATGAAATCACCAAAGCTAAGGAGGCTGATGAAGAGTGCCCGTGGATTCCAGTGTCGTCTGAGCCTAATGAGTCACTTGGCTCTGCAATTATGCACTTTAATGATGCACCGGATACACAGCACATCCTAAGTGATATCAACCAGATGAAGAACATAATGCAGATTATTATGCCGACTGACCAAGCTAGCTTAATGAGCAGCCTCGACAGAGCAACTGAGTGGCAGGCCAAAAAGGCACTTGAGACGTCGGGCAAGGCTACGAAGTTAATGGCGCGCCAAATTCAGGCGATGTTAATTACGCCCTTGAAGTCAATTCACATCCAGACGATTTTCGACCACGAAGCTACCCTGATGGTCAAAGACGACCAAGGCAATGATGTTCCGACAGCCGTAGGCGAGTTCAGCGGCCGCGGCGTTATGTACTCAATTACCACTGCTATGACCGGAGTCGATAGAGATATAAAAGCTCAGCAGATGGATACCTTTATCAATAAGTTAATCCAGTTGCCACAAGTTGCCCAGGAATACGACTTAACTAAGTTGTTCGATTACCAGAGCAGCTTGACAGGGCACCAAATTGACTTCAGTATGTTCAAGAAAGAGTCGCCGATTGACTCATTGCCAATCCAGCAAAGGAACTTAGCTTACCAGTTACTTCAGCAGGCTATGGCACAACAGCAACAGCAGCAGGAAATACCTGTTGACCAAAACAGTCAAAACATTTAGAATAAAGGAGTAAAATAAATGGAAACTGAAAACGAACAAGTAAACGATGATGCCGGGTTTTTGGCCAGACTCAAGCAAGTCTTTACGTCAAGTCAACCCGAAGCGCCGGAAGAACTTAATCCGTTCAAGCAGGTGCCGCCGGCTCAAGCAAGTCAGCAAGCAGCACAGCAGAGTGCACAGAGTGCGCAGCAGGGCCAGCAGCAAGCGAACTCGAGTGATGTATTCAAGCAGTATGTAGCGAAGCAGAACTTCCTTGACGGTGTTGAATACGATGCTGCCGAACTGATGCAAGACCCAAGTAAGTTGGGAAACTTCATTAACTCTGTAGCACAGCGCGCTTACGGTAAAGCCCTGTATGATGCAACCAGTGTAATTGACAAAGCCATTGAAAACCGCCTTAATGCTTACGACAGCAATGTCAGCAACAAGATTCAGGCGGCCGTTTCAAGTAGGAGTCAATTAGACAAGGCCACTCGGGAGATTCCATTGATGAAAGACCCAAGTGCCGCCCCGATTATTACGCAGGTAATGAAAGGGTTTTTGCAGCAGGGTAAGTCGCTTGATGAGGCAACTGAAGCAACTAAGACATTTTTGCAGGACTTTAGCAATAAGCTCTCAAGTAAGAGCGCCGATGAAAAAGCGGCTGACAAGCATCGTAAAGACCTTGATGGCCTCTTCGGTAACTTGTTGATTAGTAAGTAAATTTAACAAAGGAGTAAATAGATGATTCCAGGAATCTTTTCATCTCAAGGAGGTATCAATGCTGAGCGGCTTGATAGCTTCAATAGTAAATTGTTCCGATCTCAGCTGGCCGGTACTGCCCCGATATTCGCATTGAGTTCGGGTTCCGCTCAGTTTCAGCTGACTTCCAAAATCCACTACTGGTTCATGAAGCAGCCGTATAGCTCGAAGTTAATTGCCTCGGCAGCAGCAAACAACTCGGCAACTTCCATTACAGTGGATAAAGGTGCTGTGGTTGAGCCGTCTTCCGTGATTATGAACACCAAGACTAATGAATATATGTTCGTTAGTGCCGTGTCCGGTAACACCCTGACTGTCGTCCGTGGCTTCGCTGAGTCCACTGCCGCCGCAGTAACTCAGAATGACGAACTGCTTTACTTGGGTACCGCCAAAAAAGAGGGTTCATTGGCGCCGAATCCTAAGTACCGCCGTGGAGTTCCCCGTATGAATTACAGCCAGATTTTCCGTAATGGCTGGGGCACGACTCGTACAGCTGAGTACATTAAGTTCATCACTGGAAACAAGGCAACGGAAAACAAAGAAGATGCCGTGTCAATGCACGCGCAGGACATCGAAATGGCTTTGCTGCTTGGCCGCAAATCTCTTAATCAGGTTGATGGCTCTGAAGTGCTGAGCACGATGGACGGCTTGATGAGCATTGTTAAAAACAACACTGCATTGGCCGCTGCTGCAACTCTGGACTCAATTCAGGAATGGATGTACAGTAACTTCGAGACCTGCCCTGAGGGCGTTTCTAATGAACGTGTCGTTATGACCTCTCTCAATGTACTTTATATTCTTAATAAACTCATTAGAGAGGCCGGCAGCTCGTATTACCCGATTGGGACTGCGACTAAAGTATATGGCCTTGATGTGTATGCTCTGCAGTTGCCGGGAATGCAGGAAGTTAAGATTCTTGCTCACCCGCTGTTCAGCCAGACTGAGTCGCTTAGCAAATCGATGCTGATTTACCACCCGGGCTTGATTAAGATTGGTTATATGACCGACGCCGAAATCAAGGATGCGACTCCGGTAGGTATGGACGGTCAGGCCAACGTAATTACCTCTGAGCTCACTCTTGAGTATGCAGATGAAAATACCGGAGGCGTTCTCAGTAACATCTATCTGGAGTAACGATTATGCAGTGTGTAATTAGAGTCTATAATAAGAACCTACGTAGCCTCATTACTTCCAAAGGCCACATTAAGTTGGCGAATGGTGTCGGCTTCATTGAGCTGGATTCGGCCGATGAAGTCGGGCCGTTTTCCAAGGAGCTGTCTAAATTTGCTGTTGTTGAGGCAATTAAGTCTGAAGAAGAAAAGCAGCAGGCAAATGACGAAGCGGCCAAGGGACAGGATGAAGGCAATGAACTTGGCACTGGCAATGTTGGTTCAGCGCAGTCGTTTAACTTTAATAACTTAGTTAAGGGCTCGAATCCGTTGCCGTCTGTTAAGTAACAAAGATAATTAAAAGCCCTGAGGCAGAAACGCCTTGGGGCTTTTTCATATGAAAGGTAATTGAGATGTTTAGTCAAATTGTAGATGATGTTTGCGAGCTGTCAAATAGAATTGATATGCGCGACATTGTTGTTAAGTTGGCTCAGGGCATTATCTCAAGAATTCACAGTAAGCAGTATTTCCAAAGTGATTTGAAGCAACTTGAATTGACACCTGACACGCCTAACTTGGAACTTCAAAGTGCCACAAAGTGGGTGTGGAGGCGCAATCCAGATGTAAGGTTAATTAACTCTGTCTGTTACAAGCCGCTTGGATTATACCCGCCAAACAATCAGCCTAGTGTTGGGCAGAACTTACTTAACAACTACTGGTACAAAGTGGGCGAGAAGTATGTCTTTGTCTTCGGTGGTGGGCAGAATGTCCTCGGCGAAATTTACGGCTTACCTGTTAATGAAGAGCCGACGTCAATTGAGATAACATATTATAGCTTCCCAAAGAAGTTCGAATATATACCAGAAGCTGAGCGACTTGTTAAATACGATTGGTTGTCTAATGAATGGCTAGTCAGAGAAGATGCCCAAAGCGACGAATGGAAGGCGCTTGACTTGGAAGAAGTTAATGAACGAGAGGAAGAATTGGCGGCTTACGGAAACTGGCTTCTCCGAGATTACAAGGACGTGGTAATTTCTGGGACGCTAAGTAAGTTGTATGGCTTGCTTGACGACTCCGAACGTTTCAAGCGTGAATTTGCTGAGTTCAACCAGCTGTTTGCTGTACTTGTTCAGAACGAGCGCTATGCTAACTTTGGGTATTAGAGGGGAGGTAATTGAGATGGCTGATGTAAAAACGCTCCAATTACCTCTCTACGAGGAAGAGAGCAATGATTTAATAGAGCAACTTAATTATAACTTGCAGATAATCGAAGAGCGGCTTCGGGCCCTCGAAGAAGCTGCGGGCGTTAATCAGAATGGAGGTTAATTAAGATGGAATTTTCAGCAGAGAAAAGTAAGTGTGGCAGCAAGAAAGGCGGCCGTAAGAAACTATTCGGAGGCACTTATGTTTTTGAGGGCGCTACAGCTCCTAACATGGTAAGTGGCACACTTGAGGAAGAAGTGCTTAAAGCTATGTTTAAGGGACAGCGCTCAATTACAGCTGTTACAATTAAGTTAGGCCAGATATCCGAGGCCTTTGACAAGACCACGGAGTTAAGTGACATTGTTGAGTCAACTAACTACACCCCTGTAACCCTTACAGTACCTTCCACCTCAGATTGGGACGTGCTTCAAGACGAGTCGCTGGCGTGGTCCATAAAGACCCGTCAATTAACTTTCACAGTTTCCGGCGGCGATTGCCAGTACAACTGTTACTATATGGTTGACCAAGCAGGCAACTTGCTTAGCGTCAGTGCTAAATTAGCTAATGTAATCACAAAGACGGTAGACTTTACAGGATACTATAAGTTCTACTGCTTGTAACTTGAGGAGGCCGCAAAATGGTTTCAATAGTTAATAAGAACTTATTGATATTCAATCCTAATATAACCTATGATAGAGTCGAAGGCAATCAACTTAACATAACAGACGGCTCGAACATTATTCCAACATACAATGGCTACTCAACTGGCCTTGGCTACAAGCCGCTGTTTTTTATGCCGTATTCAAGGAACGTCGAGCTGAAAAAGGTGGTTGATTTACAGGACGATGCTGGGAAGTTAATTATTACAAACAAGTACATTTATAGGTACTCGACTGACACGGGCGATGGAACTGTGTTGTTGATGCTTAGCAGCGATGCCGAAAATGTAAGCGTGGACTACATTGGCTCCTATTACTACATACTCTGTGACCAAGTGCTGTTTAAGTATGACCACTTAATTAACTCTATTCAGCAAATCAGCCCCACGGGATTCCCTCAGAGTGCCAAGTTCATTTGCGCGACGAATAACAGGTTAATTGCCTTGAGTGATGACGTCATAGCTTGGAGTGCTGTTGGCAATGGAGATGACTTCCAGCCGAGTACAACTACCGGAGCCGGTTTTCAGAGTCTGGACTCACTTAGCACTGGTAAGGGAATTGCCTTGGCTAAAAAGAAAAACGGCTTTTTGGTGTTCACATCTGACAACGTAATTAGTGCCACTGAGCTAAACACGGCTTTGGTTTACAATTTCAAGGAAGTTAGTAAGCACCGGATTCTCAATCGAGATTGCTGCTTAACTAGCACCTTTGGCATTGTATACTTCATTGACTCAGACAAGAACCTTTACAGCTATGAAGATTTGGGCTCGCTGGGCTCAGGTGGGTTCAAGGTCGTAAATGAGATGTTAATTGACTATTTCAACTCAATCAACATCGACATTGAATACCTCGACTTACTGGAAACTCGTTACCTTGTAGTTAATTATTATGGCAACATACTTGGCATCGACTTGCTACTCGGGCGCGTTTTCAAGGTGCAGCACGCATTAACTGCTGTTCGTGGTTTCAACTTCATTAACTTCCAGCACTTCTGGAACTTCGAATACCGCAGTGCTTATAATACAGAATTTAATGAAATAAGCTACTACGGCAACAGGCTGCACGTTGAGTCAATTGGAAGCTTGTCCGCAGAGCAGCCTGACACAATGTGTGCTTCAATTAACCTCTATTCAGAATTGCCACTCGCCGATGCCGTCATAACGCATTTAGTTGACAAACTCGAACCTGACTTCAATAAGCTTGCTCTGCCATTACCTCTTATATTCGATGAAGACCTAAATGACAGCTTGCTTAATGAAGACTTAAATGACAGCGCTTTTGATGTTGACTTGAATGATTATGATAATACGTGGAGTAGTGGCTTTGAATTAAGTTGCGGTTTTGAAACAGATGTGTATCAACAGGCAAAGCGCATTGACAAAGTGGACGCGTTTTTTGAGTTTAACTCAATTAGCTTCGCCCCAGAAATCCCCATCGAGTGCACTACTGTGATAACCCGAGTGGACACTAATATGTCAAGTAACAGGAAGGAGTTCATTTGGGACTGCCAGCTTCAAGCGCCCCAGCTTGACTGCGCTGTTACCCAGGAACCTGATTTCGAGTGGAACCAGAATATCTCAATGGGGTATGATGTGTCAATTACCTTGACATCTTCAACTGACGCCTACGGAAACTTGCCGCATCATAAGGTCTTAATTGAGGACAAATACTTCGTTGGGCGCCGCCTCGTAGGTAACATCTACAACACTGGCGTTTATCATATGCTCAATTATGCTGTAAAAGGCTTTTGTGAGATAACAGGGATACAATTTAACTTATTTAAGGGAGGTCTTATTTATGACAGATAGATTACCTAGCAGTGATTACCAAGGCCGAATTTCGCAGTTGGGCTCCGATAACTTGGAAGAAATCAATGCAGTTTATAACCCTCGAGAGTTCTTCGTTGACACTCGAAACTGGACAGTGGCAATTCACGATGGTGCAACTCCAGGAGGCCATTGGCTTGCTCGGGCCGATTTCAGTAATGTAGCTTCATCTGATATTATCAACCAGCTTGAGAATATTCCTGTAACTAAGTTGGCCTTAAACACCTACGAAGGAACTTTCATCAGCGAGGGCGGCAACGATGTGCTGTCCGGAAATAACCCTCAATTAGCAAAGGTGTCGCTTGGCGGCGCCGCTGCGGTTGACTCAAGTGGGTTCATTTTTTGCCAAGATGCTTCAAATGCTAACTTAAGCAGCTTCTCCGGAAAACGCGTCGAAGCACCTTATGCCACATTCAATATGGTCGGCAATGTTACATTGTCTGGTGGGGCCGTTTTGCACTGTTTCAACTTAATTGGCTCTAGTGCGTACACCTTGACAATTGAAGAAGGCTGCAAACTCATTGTAGATGGAACCGTTAGCGGCACTGACTTCATTACCGGAGCTGGCTCCGTCTACATTGGTAATTACACTGCCGCTTGCTTCAAAGATACTTTCCAGGGAGATTACTCAACCGGAAATTCTCAGCAGCCTATGTGGACTGCTTTCGAGTCGCTTAAGTACTTGGAAGGCAATGGAGTTGTAACCTGCGATGGCGGCACCACGACTTTGACGGCTATGATGAACCCACTTAAAGCCCAGATGCAGCTTTATTTAGATTCTGGCGGTACTAAGGGAGTGGCCACTAGGACTCGCAGTGCAACGGCCAATGGTACTATAAAAGGAAGTTACTTTATTTGGGATAAAGGAGCCTCTACTTGTGTTCGGCCGTTAATTAGGTCAACTTCATCAAATGGCGCCCCGAACTACTCCTCTGAATTGTACAACGGGTCGCTTTTTACGAGCAATAAGTCGTGGAGTCAGCCAGTCTTCATTAGTGCCACTGCCGCAGGGCCGGGCGGATCAACAGCCCACATAATTATCTCTGACCCAAATGGTACTCAATTAGAGAACCACCTGTTTTACGGCCACTTCACTGGAAGTAGCTCGGGTTGCTCGAGCGGCCAATTCATCATTCCCGCTAATTACCGCGTGCGGTTCAATAAGAATGGTTTGGCTTACAGAGATAATTGTGTGGTTTGGGGCTACAACCAGAGTAGCTTCAGCAACTTTATGCGGATGCGGATTTATTAAACTTAATTGACGAAAGGATAGAAAATGAGCAAAGGCGTTTTACGAATTGCTAATGTTACTGGAGAGGGTGTTGACTACAACGACCGTGAAATCAGCACCGAAACCGGACAGACGCTTAGCGTTTATTTGAACAATGCTCGAATTGACTTGGCTCGTGCTGATATGAATAACGTGGCGGCTGATGCTGTTAGGAGTAAAGTAGCAGATGAACTTCAAGAACTTGAAGACCAGCTGTCAGCTGTTACTGCGGAATCCGGGGCAAATTCAGCTACGTTGCCGAAAAAGAAGGATTTGTTAATTGGGTTGACTAAACCCTATACGGCCGATATTGCCACGGTCAGCTCGACTAATACCATCTTACTTAAGTCCTTCCAGTGGTTTAACGGCACGGACTTGGTACAACATCAGGAAGAAACTGTTACAATCGGGCCGGAATATGCAGGCCAAGTTGTTTATGTTGGACTTAATGAAAGCGGCATTGAGGAAATAAGTACATCAGATTATGACATCTACTTAGCCCTGTGCAACATATATGTTAATGCAGATGGCGACTTAACGGCCTCGGAGCTTTCAGTGCGGCCGTTTTTGGCTGATTCAAGTACATTTGGCCGCGACCACCCTATAATGGTAGTTAACTTCGCTGCTCAAGTAACTTCCTCAGATTCGGCCAAGGGCTTGAGCTGTCAAAGTTTCGACTTAATTAAGGAAGGCATCAACTATGCCGGTAATTCCCAGCGGCCTGACCGCAAGCTGTTTCCGGCTATGTCGTCAATTAACTTCAAATATTACTACCCTAATTATGACCACGATGGTGAAACGGCTCAACCTAACATTCAGCCTTATTACTACAATACAACAACGAGCGCGAAAACGCTGCTTGCCTCAAGTAACGGCGCGAGTAAATTTGTGGTATTTCGGCTGGTGTTAATTGAGACTGGGCAAATCCTCCTGTTGCTTCAGCAGGTTTCTTACGAAAGCCAGCTGTTTACCTCTGTGCAAGAAGCGGAGATTGGCTTGAAAGACCTTAATTGGAACCTAAGCCAATTAAGCAGCCGCGCAATTTACCTCGACCAGTTCATTGTGTGTTCTGCTGACTTAACTATCTGCCAGATGGCCAATGTTGCTGAAGTCAGTAATTCGCAGAATATCACGATTAACCAACTTGTTTATGGAGTACTTGATTCAGTATCGCAAGTGCCAAACACAGTTGAGGAGTTTTCTGCAGTATTCTCTGGATTAACTCCGGTAGTTGGTGGGTGGTTTTTTGTGAAAGGTTCTCAAGTAATGCTCCCTCCAGGTACGTTAGCTGATGGTGGATTATATATGTATCGTATTAAGTCTATAATCTCAAGTAATATACAGTACGATTCTTGGCAAATGGCTTCACGAGATTACGCTACTAATCAAGCTTACTATGTTTCTCAGTATTCAGCACCTTACATTGCTGTTGCTGATGGTTCAATCGGAATCGGAAGTACATTTATCGGTCAAGTTACAATAGAGCCTAAAGTTAATAACCCTTATGCTAAATATACTTTATCAAATTCATCTGGTTGGCCTTTAATTGACGATAATGGTTCTCTTGCCGTAGCATTAGCTGGCTGGAAGGAGGGTATGTCATTTAATGCCAAGATGCTCTGTGCCGCAACTGAGAAAGTGATGTCAAGGAACTCTCAAATTAGTGCTGCGGATAATGCTGCGGTTACACTTGATAACCAGATTAAGCACTACACAATTAGAGTAACTCATATGGCCGGCAGCGCTAAATTGCCTGTTGCTATCACAGTTCCGGCCGGCATTCCGGATGATGCGGTAATTACCTTTGAGCTGTTAATTGACTGCTCTGACTCAAGTTACGGCCCGCTGGTAACCGGCGTCGAATTTACAATTAACGGCTCAGCTATTGCACCTTACTGGATTGACAATTCTGAGGGCGTATTTCAGGAGGCAAGCGCTCCATATAAGTTAATTGCCTTGCGGCGTTCATTTAGGTATAATTCGACGGCGGCGCTTCCGGGCTACGAGCCTCAATGGATAGCCAACATCGAAGCCGAATATGACACCACGACGTAAATTAGGAGGAATAAGTTAATGGTGATAAGAACTTCATTAAGGCCCCTTGGGAAAGGGGCCTCGAATTTAGTCCCTCTTGAATGGTTCAATGGACTTACTTTGACTTACCCAGATGAACCTCAGATGACAAGTAAATATAATGCTGACCACGCAGGGCGGTCAATTTACAATCCTTATATGCAAATGTATGAGGATAGTCTTCGTGGAAGATTCCTAAGTACTGGGCAAAATACATATAATTGTAGACAGAATTATTACATACCTGGGAGTCTAAATGAACTACTGCCAGCTGGTCTGGTTCAATTTAGAAATATGATTAGATTCAAAGGTTCTGGTTTTACTGCTAATTCAAGTAATGATGAAGAAGCTATTGACAGTGCTGAAATGATAAGTAACTTTAATTATCTTGATAGTCAATTAACTTTCACTTCAAGCAACAGTCCTGTAGCTATTAAGGATAACACACCCCAGATGTTTGGCCCTGTTTATGAACCTGCTCAGAAGCATTGGTACGCATCTACTTATTATGCTGATTCAGGCCTTAATCAGATTAACTTGCGAACCGCCAGAGATGCTTCAGCCAACCCTGAGAATTGGGTCTTAATGAAGAGAGCATACATAAGTGGAGTTTCTAAGTTTTCAGGCCGTAGCCAAATTTACGGCCCATTTAGAAACAACGCGTCAATGATGGGTGTTATTGCAAACAGACTTAATGGGGCTCCCGGCTTAGAATCTCAATTAAGTGAGCATCACGGGCTTAAGTCAGGTGGCTCTTATTCAGTTGGAGCATCTTGGGTATCTCAGGAAACGGCAATTAAGTTATATCTGCATCGAGGAAGTGAGTCGATATTTGGTGACGCAGTTCCATGGAGCTGCTCTTATCATTATGTTAATAGCTTGTATGGTGCATTTTGCGTTATGGTTGATATGTTTACGTATAGCCAAGTGGCAAATTTTTACGGTGATTCACTTAACTATGCTAAAGTATCTTGGTCTGCCCAGACTACCACGCAGAACGTTGACGGTGTTATGTCAACTAATCAGACTTTTTGGGACGCTACTAATGAGCAGAAAATCTCAATTTACTCCCCTTTGGCTATGAACGGCTCGACACCTTATGATAGGTTCTTAGCGGTGCTAAGAACTAACACCACCGATGCGCCACATACGTTACTTATCTTAGATTACAATTTTCAGCCTCAAGCTGGAAATACTATACCAAACAACAGGCTTAGCTTTACTAATACAGGCATAGCTATAGCGGACAATTTGAATAAAGTTATGTCATTGCATTCAATGGCTAATTACCTACTTGTGCAGAGAGCAGATTACTCAATTAGGTTGATTCAATTTGTTGACTCTGGACTTCCAAGTCATAATGTATATAAGGAATTTAAGCCGATTTTTGACGGTTCAAGTAAATGGGCTGTTATTGGCTTCTTCCGCGATTATGTTTACTTCGTGCAAATTAACAATCCTGATGAGCAGATGAGCCG
>ERZ780079.103-NODE-103-length-45459-cov-15.4621_pt1 | contig 45459 bp, 34 predicted proteins | sample MGYA00511087_ERZ780079 | MGnify/ENA primary metagenome ERZ780079 (study PRJEB29588, sample SAMEA2142583) | human gut metagenome | biome: human gut; feature: human-associated habitat; material: faeces | place: Denmark | collected 2008/2010 ... | reverse complement strand
GGCTTTCCGTGGATTCCTTGTTGCATTGCAATAAGGGGAACGGAAACGGGGGAAACTCCGTGAGGAAGGGGGGTAAGCTTTACTCCGCCCTCTAGCGGGTTTTGATATTGTTCCTTTCCAGGAGATTCCTCGGCAGGCTCGGAAAGACAACAAGCAAAGCCGAAAAAGCGCTTGCATTTTTTCGGCGTGCGTAGGGGACAGTAAGCAAAAAACCCGCCGGAGGGCGGGTTTTGTCAAATGTTTGCGTTTAACTGTTGTATAAGCCGTAATAAATGCCGTGTTTGGCCAAAAGCTCGTCGTGGGTGCCTTGTTCTTCTATGCCGTTTTCGGTCAGCACAATGATTCTGTCGGCGTTTCTGACGGTTGACAAGCGGTGTGCGATCGTGAGAGTGGTTCGGGAGCGCGCCAGCATGTCCAAACTTTTTTGAACGATGCGTTCGCTTTCGTTGTCAAGGCTCGACGTTGCCTCGTCGAGAATGAGAATCGGCGGATTTTTCAGGAACACTCTTGCAATGGAAATGCGTTGTTTTTGTCCGCCTGAAAGCTTAACTCCGCGGTCGCCGACCTCGGTGTCGTAGCCGTGAGGAAGCTTGTTTATAAATTCCTCGGCTCCTGCAAGTTTTGCGGCCGTTTCGATTTCTTCGTCGGTTTTGTCGCTGTTGCCGTAGGCAATGTTGTCGCGTATGGTTCCGTTGAAGATGTAAACGTCCTGCTGAACGACGCCGATGTTTTTGCGAAGCGATTTCAGGGTAACGTCTTTTACGTTTATGCCGTCAATGAAAATGTTGCCGCCGGTTGTGTCGTAGAAGCGAGGCAGAAGGTTCACGAGAGTCGTTTTGCCTGCTCCCGAAGGCCCGACGATTGCCACGTTCTGACCTTTTTTGATGTTTAAGGTTACGTCGCTGAGCACTTTTTCGCCGCCTGCGCTGTAGGAAAATGTTACGTTTTCGTAGTCGATGTTGCCGGAAATGTCCGTAAGCTCGGTGGCGCTTGCGCTGTCGAAAATCGTTTCAGGCTCGTCCATAAGGTTGCAGTAGCGCGAAAAACCGCTGAAACCTTGTTGGAATTGCTCGGAAAAGTTGACGAGTGTGTTGATTGTGGTGAGCAACGTGTTGATATACAGAAGATAGGTTATAAGGTCTTCGGTCTTAAGCTCGCCGCGGCCGATAAGCACGGCGCCGAACACTGCGGTTACGACGTACAAAAGGTTCGACAAAAGCCCCGTGACGCTTTGGAAGCCGCCCATAAAACGGTAGTTTTTCTTTTTGATTTCGACGAATTCGTGATTGTCGGTCAAAAACTTTTCAGTTTCCTCGGCTTCGGTGGCGAAAGATTTTATAACGCGTATGCCGGACAGGCTGTTTTCGATGTGGCTGTTGATTTCCGAAATTTTTGCGCGGTTCAGGCGCCAGTTGTTGCGCATCTTTCGGTTGAAAATCATGCTGAACCAAATTATGAACGGCATCGTCGCAAACAGAAGTATGGTGAGAGGCACGTTGACGGTTATGAGATAACAGAATATGCCCACCAGCTTGACTGCTGCAATAAACAGCTCCTCCGGGCAGTGATGGCAGAACTCCGTTATATCGAAAAGATCCGTCGTCAGCCTGCTCATAAGGTCGCCGACCTTGCGGTCGTCAAAAAAGCTGTTTGGAAGCCGCAGAAGTTTTTCGAACAAGCTCATGCGTATGTCCGTTTCGATTTTGCTTCCCGTGACGTGGCCTACGGTGGTGACGAAATATTTCGCCGCATATTCCAGAATCTTTATGCCGAGTATCGCCGCGGAAATCCAAAGAAGCGACGACAGCACGACGTTTCCGTCGCCCAAAACGTCATACAGCAGCCGACGAACGAGAATAGGGAAGATGAGGGCGCAGATGCTCATTATGAGAGCGAAAAACAGGTCCAACGCAAACTCCCACTTGTACGGTTTGTAAAACGGTATGAGCCTTTTAAGCGTGTCGAACTTTGATTTTTTTTGAGTTTTTTTCATAAACAACCTCATATAAGTGAAACATATTTATCTTAACATACTTCGACAAGGTTTGCAAACGATAAAGACGTCAAAATTGACACGCAAGAGTGTAATTCGGACAAAACATTTAATAATGGGAGAGCTGGTGCATTTGTCATTCCGAACGTAAGTGAGAAATCTCCTGGAAAAGGACAATATTAAACCCGCCAGAGGCGGAGTTAAGCTTCCCCCTCTGTCAAGCAGGTTCCCCTATCGCCGTTCCCCCGCAAGCGGGCCCCACGGCGCCTCTTACGAGGGGGCACCTAGACAGGATTTAAGAAATCCCTATTCCACCACTTCGTGGCTTATGGTCTCGCAGTGCAGGAGCTTTCTCTTATTGTGTCACTCGTTTTCGGGGCGGCGCACTGCGCCATGCAAAATCCCCGAAAACTTCGTACAAAGTGCAGCTGCTCGACACTCTATAACACGCCGCCTGTGTAAGCCTTAACCGTGGACGGCGGCGTGGCCTCATTTTTCTGTCAAGCAAAGTGCTTGTTCCCTTTAAGCAAAACGCGAGCGTTTTGTCGGGTGATGAAGTTCCCTCGCGCTTCCTTGCCGTATGAATATACCATATTTAGTGATAAAAATGTTTTTGGACAAATATATTTTATTCGTTGACTTTTAGGGACGGGCGGTGTTACAATATATGTAGGCATAAATTGGACGGCAGTCCAAAAATGATATTGGAGGAAATAATATGTCTTACATTTCGGAAGTAATCGAAGCTACAGCAGCAAAAAACCCGGGCCAAGAAGAATTCATGCAGACGGTTAAGGAAGTTTTGGAATCCATCGCCCCTGCAGTCGAAGCAAAAGAAGCTTTGTATCGCAAATACTGCATTCTCGAAAGGATGGTTGAGCCTGATCGTCAAATCATCTTCAGAGTTCCTTGGGTAGACGACAAGGGCGTTACTCACGTGAATCGTGGTTTCCGCGTTCAGTTCAACAACGCAATCGGGCCTTACAAAGGCGGCCTCAGATTCCACCCGTCGGTAAACCTCAGCATTATGAAGTTCCTGGGCTTTGAACAAACCTTCAAAAACAGCCTCACCAGCCTTCCTATGGGCGGCGCAAAGGGCGGCAGCGACTTCGATCCGAGCGGCAAGAGCGATGACGAAGTTATGCGTTTCTGCCAAAGCTTTATGACTGAACTTTATCGTCACGTCGGTCCGGATATGGACGTTCCTGCAGGCGACATCGGCGTCGGCGGCAGAGAAATCGGCTATCTCTTCGGACAATACAAAAAAATCAAAGGCAGCTATGAAAACGGCGTTCTGACCGGCAAAGGCTTCAGCTACGGCGGCAGCCTCATTCGTCCGGAAGCAACGGGCTTCGGCGCAACCTATTTCCTGCAAGAAGTTTTGGCTCACGAAGGCCAAAGCATCGAAGGCAAGACCTTTGCAATCTCCGGCTTCGGCAACGTGGCTTGGGGCGCATGCAAAAAAATCAGCCAGCTCGGCGGCAAAGTGCTGACCATCAGCGGACCTGACGGCTACATCTACGATCCGGACGGCGTCAGCGGCGAAAAAGTCGACTACATGCTCGAAATGAGAGCTTCCGGCAGAAACCGCGCGCAGGACTATGCAGACAAATTCGGCGTTCAGTTCGTGGCAGGCAAGAAACCTTGGGGCAACGTTAAAGCAGACATCTATATGCCGTGCGCAACCCAAAACGAAATCCGCCTCGAAGACGCCAAAAAAATGGTCGAACTTGGCGTCGGCATCCTGAACGAAGTTGCCAACATGCCTACCACTAACGAAGCAATCAAATATTTGCAAGAAAACGGCGTTTTGGTTTGCCCGTCCAAAGCGGTTAACGCAGGCGGCGTTGCAACCAGCGGCTTGGAAATGAGCCAGAACAGCGAACGTCTCAGCTGGTCCGCAGAAGAAGTCGACGCAAAACTTCACGGCATCATGAAGAACATTCACAAGCAAATTCTGGACGCCTGCAACGAATACGGCATCGGTTACAACCTCGTTGCCGGCGCAAACCTCGCAGGTTTCAAAAAAGTTGCAGACGCAATGATCGCTCAAGGCATTTATTAAAATACAGCTTTTACAGAACAAAAACCGCACTTTAAGTGCGGTTTTTGACGTTTCATGGCAAAACCTTGGTTTAGGCTGTCGGGGAAGCAGTTTGGGGCGGAAAGCGTTTTTTTGACGATTTACCCAAAATTATTGACTTTGATATGTAAAAAGTTGTATAATTTATTATGAACGTTCGCAAGGCGCGCGTCATACGTGTAAACAAAGGAGGCTCTTATGAAACCTTTGAGGAAAATATTAGGAATTGCCGTTCTCGTCGCGCTTCTGGCGGCGACGCTTTCCGCATGCGATTTGTTTGGGAAAAAGGACCCGACTCCGACTCCGACTCCGAACCCGGGAGGCAACGTCCAGCCGCCTAAGCCGGATCAACCGCAAGACATCAGCGACGCAACCAGCGGCCTTAAGTATAAGCTTACCGGCAACAGCTATTCCGTTGTCGGCATACTCAGCACGAACACCCGAACCGACGTCGTCGTTCCGGAAACCTACAACGGTTTGCCTGTGGACACCATCGGTTACAACGCGTTTGAGGGGGCAACAAAAATCAAAACGCTGACTTTGGGCGAAAACGTAACCTCCGTGGGGGACTTTGCGTTCAAAGGCTGCACGGCGCTCAGAACCATAAACCTGAACAAAGTCAATTCCATCGGCAACGGTGCTTTCCGAGGCTGCAAATCGTTGCAATTCGTTACGGTTAGCGAGGACAACGAGCATTATTTTGTCGAACACAACGTGCTTTACAACAAAAACAAAACGACTTTGGTGCTTTATCCTACCTCAAACTACGAGTTTGACAATTTCAGCATACCGAAATCGGTTGACACCATTCGCGGCGGCGCATTCGAGGGCGAAGATCTGCAACTGGAAATCGTTCTTATCGGCGCAAACGTCAAAGAAGTTTCATACAACGCGTTTATTGATTGCAAAAATCTGAAAATTTACTACATACCCGATGCCGACGGCGGAATCCCTGCAGGTTGGAACGAAAACTGGCATAACCTTTCCGAAAAGGAGGCGGCAGATAATATTTCCGCATTCAACGGAAGAGAGTGCACGGTAACTTTCGATTCTCACGGCGGCAGCGCAGTGGAAGCGGTTTTGCAATATGAAAAATTCTACATTTCTACGCCGGAAACTCCGATAAGAGAAGGGTATCGTTTCGACGGTTGGTATTTAACCGACAGCTATCTTACCGAGCAGAAAGTGAAATTCCCTTATCAGGTCGACGGCGACAGAACCCTTCACGCAAAATGGGTGAAGCGCTGCACCATAAAATTCGACACCAAAGAGGGCGGCACCGAAATTCCTGACGTAGTGCAGGACGAAGGCTACACCGTGGCAAAACCTGCTGATCCGACGAGAGAAAACTATCGCTTTGCGGGTTGGTATCTCGGCGGAAGCGAATATAATTTCGATTCCGTGGTTTCGCAGGACCTCACCATAGAGGCCAAGTGGGTGCTTCAATGCTACCTCGTTTTCGACCTCGGCTACGGCGAGGAATCCAACGTTTACTACAAAACCGCACCTAAAGACATCGGCCTCACGGTCGGCACGGACGAGCTTAAGAAGAATCCGTCCCGCGCGGGCTTCAAATTTATGGGCTGGTACACCGAAAAGGACGGGCAGGGCACCAAAATCGAGGATGACAAGTTCCCGTACGTTCTGGAAAAAATGGAAACGGTGTTCTACGCCTACTGGAAAGAAAGCTTCACCATCGTTTTCGCTGCCGACAACGAAACCTCGGAAACTTCGGACGTTGCCGTGCTTAAAGGCGACGCCATAACCGAACAGGAAGCCCCTGACACCCCTGTTTACGAAAACTACCGCTTCGACGGCTGGTTCTCCGAAAGAAACGGCGGCGGAACGGAATTTAGGGCGGGCGAAACCGTGTTCGCAGACGACACCCCGAAAAAATATTACGCAAAATGGGTCAGACAATACGTCGTTACCATCGACACCAACGGCGGCGGAAAAAATATAAGTCCACCAAGTCCATACAAGGTTGACGTTGGCTCTACAATAAGCGAGCCTAATGCGGAATATAGAGATAAATACGGCTATGAATTTCAGGGCTGGCATGTTGGTGACGCAAGCGGTAAGGAATGGGATTTTGCGACAGACGTTATTACGGAAGACTTGACTTTATTCGCTGTTTATAATGCAAAACAGCTCACCATTACTTTCAAAATGCAATCAGGGGTTGATGCTTCAATAGGCGGCATTAAGCCAGAAAATACTATTTTTTGTGAATTCGATCAAGTTTTGACCGCCGAACAACTTGCCGTTGTTTGCCCATCTGAAGAATATCGCTTTGTAGAATGGCAGTATGGCGGAGTAAGGGTTGGCGAATATGAATACGATAAAGAAGATACAGAGTACAAGTTCCCTGTTTTTGTTGGCTTGAAAATAGATAGGCTTGAGTACGGTTCGAGCACAATAGAGGCTATAATGCAACGTCAGTACAGAGTTACGCTTGTTTCCAACGAATCGGAATCCACGGACATCTTCGTTGACGAAGGCAACACGCTGAACGCGTCCGACATCGACAATCCTTCTCAATATGGTTATGTCTTCGAATACTGGCTCGACGGCGAAACCAGATTCGAATCCATGACGATGACGGAAGACATTTTGCTCAAAGCAAAATGGCATCTGGACACCTTCAAAATCACTTACAGAATCGAAGGTCAGCCTGACGAAATCAACGAAATCGAATATAAGACAGAAATCCACAACTTCCTCGATCCTGTTATCGACGGCTTTGTGGTCAGCAGGTGGACGCATGAAGACGGCTCGGCAATCAAAATGCCGTACGTCGTTGAAGGCGACGAAACGATCGTTGCGGTGCTCACCGCGGTGGTGGAGAACGAAAACTATTTCAACTTCACATCAAACGGCGACGGCTACAGCGTAAGCTTTAAGGACGAATTTAAGTCCGACAGCACCGTTACGGCAATCAAAATCCCTGACACCTACAACGGCAAACCTGTTTCCAGAGTGGCCGGCCGTGCGTTTTTGAACGCGGTTTACCTCGAAAAAGTGGAACTGGGCGCAAACGTGGTCGCAATCGAGAGCGGTGCGTTTATGAATTGTTCGGGACTTAAGGTTATGTCCATAACCGCTCCTGTCAACACCATAAGCTTCGGTGCGTTTGCGGGCTGCACAAGGCTGACTCGTATTGCGGTCAGCGACTCGAACACCTGCTTCACCAACGACAACGGCGACGGAATTTTGTACGAAATCAATTCTGACGACGAATACGTGCTCGTCGCATATCCTGCGGGCAGAAGCGACGAAACGGTCACCGTTTCCACCTTCGTCGGCGAAATAAAAAGCTACGCTTTCGACGGCGCTTCCAGACTTAAAGTCATCAACATCGAACGCGACAATGCTTTCGGAACGATCGGAACTTATGCTTTCAACGGCTGTTCGGCTCTTGAAGCGGTGAACGTAAATAACTCCGCTTACGTGTCGGTGGACGGAGTGCTTTATACCGCAGGCGAAATAAATAATGAGTCGGTGTATACCGTAGGAAGTACTTTGGTTTTGTATCCGCAAAACAAAGCAGGCGATACCTTCACTGTTCCGGACACGGTGACAAAAATCGCCAGATACGCTTTCAAAGGCAACAGAAATTTGGTTGAAATCGTCATCGGCGCAAACGTTTCGGCGCTCGGCGACGGCGAAGACGACTACGAAGTTTTCGGCGAAGCCAAAAAGCTCGAACGCTTCGTGGTGGATGCGGCAAGCCAAAGCTTCTCGGAAATTCGCGGCGTGCTTTACAACAAAGCGGGCACCGTCCTGAGGTTCTATCCTTCGGCAAAATCCGACATGACATACGTCGTAGAAAGCACGGCCGAAAAGATTTGCCGCAACGCGTTTGCAGGGGCGATAAATCTCAGCATTTTATACATTCCGAAATCTGTAGTCACCGTTTCCGACACGCTCTTTGCAGGGGCTGAAAGGCTCACCACGGTTTACGTCGGCCACACGGAAGCAGAGCTTCCTTCCGGCTGGAACAACAACTGGAAAGGCGATTTGCCGACAAATGCAAACGTCGTTTACGGCGAATATACCGTCTGACGTAAAAAATCAAAACGCTCCCTTTTGGGGAGCGTTTTTTAGTTTCCCAAAACCGATTTCAGGTTATAAAGCCCCGGCGGCATTTTTGAGACGAACGCCGCGGCCCTGAGCGCTCCGAGCGCGAAAACGCGTTTTGTGGCGGCGGAGTGAGAGAAGGTGATAACTTCGTCGTCGCCTATGAACATAACCTCGTGCTTTCCCGTTATCGTTCCGCCTCTGACGGAATGTATGCCGATTTCCTTTTTGCATCTTTCGCCGCCGTCCGTGCCGCGGAAGCTGATTTTGTAGTTCGGCTTTATGGCCAGAATTTCTTTGGCGATGTCCAAAGCCGTTCCGCTTGGGCAGTCCGCTTTCTTTCGGTGGTGGTATTCGATGATTTCGATGTCGAAGCCGTCGTCCAGCATTTTGGCGCATTCGGCCACCGCGCGTTTGATATAGGTTATTCCGGGCGAAACGTTGCTGTCCAGAAACAGCGGGATACGCTTCGAGGCAAGGTTCGCTTTTTCGTAGGTTTTTGCAGTAAGCCCCGTCGTGCATAAGACGAGAGGGACGCCGCGACTTTCTGCAAACGACAGACTCTCTATGGCAAGCTCGGGCGAGCTGAAGTCGATTATGACCGCGTTTTCGGGCGGCACGACGCCCTTATACGACGGATAAACGACAAAATCCTGATTTTGCAAAGAAAGCGATTTATCCACCCCGAAACAAACCCTAAAGCTTTGATTTTGTTCGTTTATCACTTTTGCAACTTCCTGTCCCATGCGGCCGGACGCGCCGGATAAAATGACGTTTAGCATGTTTTGTTCAAAAAGTCGGAAATTGCCGCGGCAAGCAGCTCAACGTGCGGTTTTTCCATTTCGGTGAGAGGAAGCCTGACGGAAGAACCCGAAATCCCCAAAATTTCCGCCGCTTTTTTCACGGGGATAGGGTTGACTTCCGAAAACAGCGCGTCCACGACGGGGATGAGCCGCGCGGCAAGAGCGCGCGCTTCGTCGTAGCGGTTTTTATTGCAAAGAGAGGTAAGCCGCTTCATTTCCTTCGGAAATACGTTTGAAACCACCGACACCACGCCTTTTGCTCCCAAGGCCATAAGCGGCACGACGAGGCCGTCGTCGCCGGAGTAAACGTCGGCTTCACCTTCGGACAGGGCTATGGTTTTTGCAATTTGCGCCACGTTGCCGGACGCTTCCTTTATGGCCGCCACGTTATCTATTTTGGAAAGCTTTTCAAACGTTTCCGGCAGGACGTTTACGCCCGTTCTTGACGGCACGTTGTAGACGATGAGAGGCACGTTTATGGCGTTTGCTACGGCCGAATAGTGCAAAACGAGGCCGTTTTGCGTGCATTTGTTGTAATACGGAGTGACGGACAAAATTGCGTCGGCGCCCATCTTTTCGTAAAAAGCGGCGTCCTTTTTAGCGGCGGCCGTGTCGTTTCCGCCCGCGCCGATTATGACGGGAATAATGCCTTTTGCCACGTCCAGAACGGTTTGAGCAACGTCGATTTTTTCTTCTTTGGTCATCGTTGCGGGTTCGCCGGTCGTTCCGAGCGCGACTACGGCGTCCACTCCTGCGTCGATCTGCATTTTCACCAGCCGCCGAAGAGCGGCGTGGTCGGGTTTGCCTTCCGAAAACGGCGTGATAAGCGCCGTTGCTACTCCCTTAAAAACACTCATGTTTCCCTCCTAAAAAAACGATTTTTCCAAAAGATATTCGGCAATCTGCACCGCGTTGGTGGCGGCGCCCTTGCGAATGTTGTCGGCAACGCACCAGAAGTTCACGCCGCTCTCCACGCTGAAATCACGTCTGATTCGGCCGACGTAAACCTCGTCCTTTCCCGCAACGTAGATAGGCATAGGGTAGAGCTCTTTTTTCGGATCGTCCAAAATCACCAGTCCTTTTTGCTTTTTGAAGGCGGCGAAGATTTCGTCAAGCGTAGCAGGCTTTTCAAATTCGACGTTTATCGACTCCGAATGGCCGTGATAGACGGGGACGCGCACGGTGGTTGCGGTTACCGAAAGAGTCGGCGCATGCAGAATTTTGCGGGTTTCGTTTATCATTTTGTGTTCTTCCTTGGTGTAGCGGTCGTCTTCGAAAAGGTCGATCTGAGGCAGGCAGTTGCCGAAAATCGGGTAGTTGAATTTCTTCGGCGGCAGGCCTGCGGTTCCGCCCATAAGGTCGTTATATCCGCCCACGCCCGCGCCCGACACCGCCTGATAGGTGGAGAAAACCACTCTCTTTATTCCGAATTCGTCAAAAAGCGGCTTCAGGGCTACGACGGCCTGAATGGTGCTGCAATTCGGATTTGCTATTATGCCCGAATTTGAAAGCGCGTCCTCGGGATTGACCTCGGGCACGACAAGCGGAACCTTTTCGTCCATACGCCATTTGCTGCTGTTGTCGATGACCACGGCTCCCGTTTTTACAAATAGAGGAGCGTACAGCTCGCTGACCGCGCCGCCCGCGCTGAAAAGCGCGACGTCAACCGGATATTTTTTGACGTTTTCCGGCGACAAAAGCAGAACTTCGGTTTGTTTTCCGAATGCCGTAAGCATCTTTCCGGCGCTTTTTTCGGAAGCGAAGAGCCGACATTCCGAAACGGGGAAGTTCCTCTCTTCCAGAACTTCCAGAAACTTTCTGCCGACCATGCCGGTTGCGCCGACGATTGCAAGTTTTAAGTTTTTCATTTTGAGCCTCCGATTTTTGGCCTCCGCGCGCCTTCGCCGAAAAAACAATTTAAGAAATTGTTTGAGTTGAACTATTAAATTGCCGATTTCGGTTTTTTTGGTTGCGCTTTGGCAGATTTTACTCTATAATATATGCTGAGTAAATAGATTGCGTTTCGGAACAATCGTTCCGATTGCGCTTAAGGAGAAAAATATATGGCAAAACAGGAAGGCGACGTTAGGTCGATATTCAAAAAATTGACGCTTGCTCCGGAAACGAGAGAAGAGGAGAAAAAGGGCGAATATCCCGGCGGAAGATGGAAACAGATAACCGACACCATGAAAGCCGAACAAAACGGATTGATGCGCGTCAGTCTGTGGCTTATTCTTTATCTTTTGCCGCTCATTGCGGTGATAGTTTACGCCATTCCGGTTATGGTGGACAAGGTCGCCGGTTCCTATAACTTTATGGGGAACGTCGGCATAGGGTATCCGGGTACGTCCGACAGCATCATAGTGGCCAAAACCGCCATCTACGACACTTACGCCAAACTGATGTTGCTCATCATTCCGTGCGGACTCTTTCTGGCAGTGGGGCTTTCGGGCGCATTTAACTGCGCCAAAAAGTACCTTTGGGGCGAAAAGGTTTTGCCGACCAAAGATTTTTACCGCGGCGTAAAGAAATACTACTTCAAGTTTTTGGTTCTGACGCTTCTTTCCATGGCTCTCATCGCGGGAGTAGGGGAAGTTACGGTGTGGCTGCAAAAATGCCGCCTTACGGGGAACAACGAAGTGATCGCCTGGATTCTGACGGTGCTTTCCTACATCGTTGCGCTTTTGCTTTTGACCGTCAACGTTTTTGCTATGCCGAGCGCGGTTACCTACAAAATTTCCTTGACGGACACCGTGAAGAACGCCGCCATTCTGGACAGCAGATTGTTGCTTATAAGCGTGGGCATAGTTCTTATGTGCTGCGCGCCGGTTGCGATATTGCTGCTCGGCGGCGGAAATATACTGACATTTTTGGTTTACGTTCTGATGGTTATGTTCGGATTCAGCTTCATAATTTTGTCGATGAGCGCGCTTGCGCAGTTCTCGTTTGACAACGTTATCAATCCGCTTTACCGCGAAACGCAGGTCGAAATCAAAAAAGAGGCCCGAAAAGAGCATAGAAAATCCAAAAAAGGCGGCAAAAAATGAGCTACGACCTTTTGAGCGAACGTTACGACGAGCTCGTTCGCTTCGACTACGACGGGCTGTTTGCCGCAATAAAACCGAGCTTTCCGCCAAGCGGAGCCGCGCTGGACTTATGTTCGGGGACGGGGACGTTTGCATTGAAGCTTTCGGAAGCGGGGTTTAAGGTTACCTGCGTGGATAATTCCCCGAAAATGCTGACGGAGGCCGCCAAAAAGGCGCGCGCGGCAAGAAGGCAGCTGCTCTTTTTGCAGTCGGACGTGAACAGCCTTAAAATATACGGCAAATATTCGCTTATAACCTCCACCTGCGACGGATTCAATTACGTCAAAAGCGAGGAGAATCTCAAAAAGCTTTTCGGCAAAATCCACGACGCGCTCACCGAAAACGGCGTTCTGGCGTTTGACGTCAGCACGCTTTATAAGGCCGAAAACGTGCTTTCGGGGCAAACGTTTTTCGAGGATACGCCGACGTACACGCTTTTTTGGACGGCGCGAAAAATCGAGGACGGCAAGATAGGCACCGACGTTTCCGTTTTCAAAAAGGAAAGGGACGGGTACACGCGGGAAGACGGCTTTTTCGTTCAGTATTTTTATAGGAACGAAACCTACAAACGACTGTTGGAGCAGCAAGGCTTCGACGTGAAATTTTCGGACGGAGAAACGTACGGCGACTTAAACGAAAAAAGCAACAGACTGCTGGTCGTCGCAAGGAAAAAGTGATATGGACGTTATAAAAAGATTTATGTTTGCCGACGACAGCGTGCTGGTCACCGTCATTTCGGCAAAAGATTTGATAAACAAAGCCGTTAAGGCGCACGATTTGTCCGCCACCGCAACGGCCGCTTTAGGGCGCACTTTGATGGTGGGCGCTTTTATGAGCAATTCGTTTAAGGACAAAAATCAGCGCCTCTCCATAACGGTGAACGGCGGCGGAGGCTTAGGGAAAATCGTCGTAGCTGGCGACTTTGGCGGCGTGGTGAAAGGCTACGTCGAGCATCCGCATTTCGAGCTTCCGACCAAAAACGGCAAGCTGGACGTGGGGGGAGCCGTCGGCAAGGACGGATATATAACCGTGATAAAGGACCTCGGACTTAAAGAACCGTACAGCGGCAGATGCGCCCTCGTAAACGGCGAGATAGCAACGGACTTTGCCTACTATTTCACCGTGTCCGAACAACAGCCTTCGGCCGTTGCTTTGGGCGTTCTGGTGGACAAAACCGGTTGCACGGCCGCGGGAGGCGTGTTCATTCAGCCGCTTCCGGGATGCGCCGATCACGTCATCACCATGCTTGAAGACATCGCCACGAATTTCACGCACGTCAGCGAACTGTTTCTGAATTTCACTCCCGACGAAATCATTGAAAGATATTTCGGTCAGTTCGACATTCACCGTCTTCCTGACGGCAAACCGAAGTGGGCGTGCAAATGCTCCAGAAAACGTCTGGAAAAGGTGGTTTTGAGCCTCGGCAAAGAAGAAGCGACGGACATCGTGAACACCGAAGGTAAAATAGAAATATGCTGCAATTTCTGCGGCAAAAAATACGTTTTCACAAAAGACGACGTTGAAACGTTGTTTTTGAACAAATAAACTTGCAGTAAGGTGAAATTTGAAAGATAACGTCTTACAATTTAACGTCGGGTACGCAAAACTTCTGGAGTTTGCCGCAAAGCAGAAAGCCGCAGGCAACACGGAAAAGGAAATTATGTATCTTCATCAAATTTTGCGCAAATTTCCCGGCGACTACAAGGCCACTTTGAGTCTCGCCGAAGCGTATATGTCGGTGGGGCAGTTCGGTTTTGCAAAGCAAAGGCTTTTCGACATTCTGGCGTCGGAAAAGAAAGGCGAAACGAAAATCGACCTTCCTATTGCGGGGCTCGGGGAGATCGAGGCGGAACTATCGTCGAACGACGACGTGTATTTCGATCTCGTTATGTGCCTTACGGGCGACGACGACAACGCCGCCGAGTTTTATCTTTCCAAAATTTCCGATATATCCAAAGTCGACGACACCGCAACTTCGACCACGTATTTTCTGGACAGGTATCAGACCGCTTTCCGCTTCGACGACGAAACGGAGGGGCTTATGCTGGTAAAGCCGCGTGGCGACGAATATTACAAGCGCCTCATCGAGGAGGCCAAACGCAAGCTTCTGGTGGAGGACTACGGCGCCGTGGTGGATATGCTCAAAGGCGTCAGATATCCTAAATTCCAAAAGGATCTGACCGCGCTTTTGAATTTTGCATATCTCGGGCAGGGTAACGAGGAAAAGGCCGAAGAAATCATCGCGTCCGTCGAAGCGGACGGCGCAAGGCCGGGGGATCTTGCCATGATGTATATGTTTTTCGTGGTTACGCACAAGGAAGATAAGGCCGCAAAAATTCTGGAAAGGATCAAAAGCCTGCCGCTTCCTTCCGACCTTGAAACGTTGCTGAAATTTACGAAAATCTACGCCATGGCTTTGGAACATCAAAAACTTTTCGAGTGCGTTTCGGCTGTTTTAAGAAAAAAACCGCTGGATCCTGAGGCTATGCTTTGGAAAGCGCTTTCGCTGTATAATCTCGGCAAAAAGGAAGAAGCCGTGGTTACCCTTAAAAAAATCGCTGAAGTCTATCCCGAAATGACGGTTGCCGAAAGCCATCTCAGCTATCTTCAGGCCGATCCGCCGCTTGCTTTTTATACGCAGGGCGAACCGTTCACCGAATACCTCAAGCACATTTCTTTTGCCGATTCGCTAGTGGGGGCCGAATATTCGGAATGGGAGAGCTTTGCTTTTTTACACTTTGACGAAATATGCTGGTGCATAAAGAACCTCGGGGAAGAAAGCGTCGAAAGAATAATCGAAAAATGCGCCGCTTTCTACGGGGTTGCGTCCGAAAAGATTTTTGAAAAACTGCTTATGGACGCCGAAGTCGATTTGCAGATTAAGCATAAAATCGTGGCGGAAGCCGTGCGTTCGGGGAAAACCCGCTTCAAAGCGGTTTCCGAAAACGTTTATAAGTCGTTCAGGCTGACGGGCTACGTTCCTGAATATTACAGGAAACAAGTCGGTCTGCCGCGCGTTTTTCTGGACGCGTTCTGTCTGGCCGTGGGCGACGAAGCGCTGGTGAACGTCTATCCGCAGAAATATCTTGCCAACATCGAGCGCGTGGCCGCAAAAACTCTCAGGAAAATCGTGTCCGACGGGCCTGAAAGCGGTTTTTATAACTTAAAAAGCGTGCCGACGCTCGTCGCGGTGTTCTGTTATTACGCCGAAAAGTCCGACGCGGACTTCGACCTTCAGGAGCTTCTGAACGGGCTTATGGTCAATCCGAAAACCTTTGAAAAATATCTGGAACTGTTTGAGGATAAAAAATGATCAACCTTGAAAAACTGTTTGAAAACTTTTTGTCGGCGGCGGTCAAAAACTTCCCGGGCAAATATAAAACTCCCGCAGACCTCGAAGAGGATATGCCCAAGCTGTATGAAAAATGGCTGAACACGCCGGCAAAATCTTTGGGCGGGCTTTCGCCGACGGCCTACGTTGACGAACTGGACAAAAAAGGCCTTGTTTTCGATTATATAACCGAAATTCTGTCCTCGGGCGGCGAGGTGTCGGACGTGGTTACCGAAAAAATGCTGCAAAATCCCGACGCCGTGTTCGAGCTGCCTTCGATGTGCAGAAGCGGAAACGAAGCGCTCGTGTCTTACGCTGCCGAAAACCTGCAAAAAACCGAAAGCAAGGAAGCCGACGAAGTGTTTCTGGAAGCCGCGGCAAACGCCGAAGCAAATCCTGCCTTGCGCCGCTACGCATACGAATATCTGTCTTCGGGGAAGGAGCGCCTTCTGGACGAATTGTTGGAGCTTTCCGAAACGCTCGATGGGGACGCGAAGGACTTTCTGATGGAAATCCTTGCCTGTTATAAGGGCGACAAACGCGTGTATTACGCACTCGTTACCATGCTTTATCGCGCCGAGAACGTTCCGCTTTACGCCGACCTTCTGGCAAAATACGACGATCCTGCGGCGATAGACGTGCTTAAATCGTTCGCCGACGAAAATCCCGAAATAAATTATCAGGAGTTTCTGGAGTTAAGGTACGCCGTCGAACGACTTGGCGGCGAATGGACGGCGGAAAAAGATTTTTCGGAAGATCCGCTCTATAAGTTCCAGCACGAGGACGAAAAAACGGGCAGAGAAAACCCTTTGGACGAACTGGAAAAGGCCTTAAAGGCCGAAACTGCCTACAAGCGCGACGACGATTCGGACGGTTACGTCAGCTAATATAAAGCGCATATTTTTTCAAAAAGGCACATTTTTATAAAATTTCAAAAAAATTTTTCAAAAATCGTTGATTTTTCGGAGAAGGTGTGAGATAATGTGCAAAACGAACGGGAGAACGTGAAAAAATGACTGCCAAAATTTTTTACGACGTATATTTCTTTTTGTTTATGCGTACCAAAAAGTAGGCCGTTTTTTCGTTTTATAAAAAAAAGCTAAAGCGGAGTTATAACTCCGCTTTTTTGTTACGAGGAGAAAAGATTATGGACAACAAACTAACCAAAAAATACGGCCTTTTCACGGCCATCTGCCTGGTTGTGGGCACAGTTATAGGTTCGGGCGTGTTTTTCAAGGCGGAAAAAATCCTCATTGCCACCGAGGGAAACATGTGGCTCAGCATTTTGAGTTGGGCGATAGGCGGAGCGGTTATGATAATTTGCTCCTACGTTTTCAGCACGCTTTCTTCCAGAACCGAAGTTAAAGCCAACGGCGTCGTCGATTATGCCGAGGACGCTTTGGGCGAGAAATACGGCTATTTCGTCGGTTGGTTTTTTGCTTCCACCTATTATCCTACTCTTACGGTCGTCCTTGCCTGGCTTACGGCGAGATACAGCTGCGTGCTTTTCGGATGGAGCATAGCCGGCGGCGAATGTATGGTTCTTACCGCATTCTTCCTTATTTTAAGTTACGCAATCAACACTTTAAGTCCGATTATTGCGGGCAAAGCCCAAGTAAGCACTACAATCGTCAAACTCGTGCCGTTGGTGCTGATGGCGGTCGTCGGGCTTATATGGGGCCTCGTCAAGGGCAGCACGCAGGAAAACTTTTCTTCCACCATCGAAAAGGTGGGCGACGTCTTCGTGATGCGGAGCGGCACGGCGGTGTCGGATCCCGTCAAAGCGGTTTTTTCGGCGGTTTGCGCCACGGCGTTTGCGTACGAGGGCTGGATAATCTGCACATCCATTAACGCCGAACTTAAGCACGAAAAGCACTTGAGGCAGGCGCTTGTGCTGGGTTCGCTGATCGTTGTCGGTATTTACGTTTGCTACTACATCGGCCTCGCCGGCGGCGTTGACAGCGCGACGATGGCAAACGGCGGACAGGCGGCCGTGAAAACGGCGTTTTCGGCGGTGTTCGGGAAAGCCATGGGAACGGTGCTTTTCGTGTTCATAATAATAAGCTGTTTCGGAACCCTGAACGGGTTGATGCTCGGGTGCTGTCGCGGCTGTTACAGCATCGCCGTCAGAAACCGCGGCTTGAAGCCGGAAATTTTAAGTCAGGTTGACAGGCGCACGAATATGCCGACGAACAGCAGCGTGGTGGGTCTTCTGCTTTGCATAACTTGGTTTGTATATTTTTGCGGCACCAAATCCGGTTTGGGGTTTTCTCACGGCAGCGGTGCGCCGTGGTTCGGTAAGTTCGATTTCGACATGAGCGAACTTCCGATACTTACCACTTATCCGCTGTATATTCCTATTTTCGTCGTTATGATAAAAAGGGGAGTCAAGGCAGAAGGCGCGCTCAAAAGCTTTTCGGGCTTTATGCAAAATCTGTTGATGCCGATTCTGGCTATTTTAGGCAGCTTGTTTATGGTGGTTGCAACCGTGTATTCCCACAAAACCGAGTGCGTGTGGTATCTTATCGCATTTGCGGTGATAATGCTGCTGTCGCTGCTGCCGCTTGCCGCAAAAAAGCTTTCCAAAAAGGACGCGCAAACTGCGGATAACGTTTGAAATACCTTCATTTTTGCCCTCGGGCGGCCGGATATAAGGCCGCCGGAGGGTTTTTTTCGGCAGTCGCGTGCGACTGTTGACAAAACGATTAAAAAGTAGTATATTGGTTAAGAATAAGTAACAATAAAACAAAAAGACAAAAAAGGGATATCATGACTTCAGCCCTGAAAAGCCGTCCTGCGCGTGTTTCGGATAAGATATCAAGCGCAACGGCCAAACTCAGAAAAATTGCGCTTTCCGGACCGTTTATGTTTTTTGCGGTCGGTTTGAATTTCTTGCTGTATCAGCTTGACTGCATAAACGCCATCATAGTGATGAACGCTCTTGCAATCGTTTTGTTTCTCGTATGTTTTCGGGACGTTTTGCCGTGCTTATTACCGTTTCTGTCGGTTTGTTTCGGCACGATAAATTATTATTCGCTGACTCCCGACGGGCTCAAAAAGCTTCTGCCGCTTGCGGCGATAGGCGCAGTCGCACTCGTTTTGCACATGGTGATTTATCCCGTCAAAAAAGAGGATATACGCATCGGAAAGCAATTTTGGAGCATGTTTGCAATCGGCGTTGCGGCCACGCTTGCGGGCGCAAACCTCGTGAATGCCGAAACTTACTTTTCGCTTAAAAACGTTTACTACGTTCTGGCACTCGGTTTCGGCGCTTTGGCAGCCTACGTTTTCGTGCTCAACTATCTGCCTTCCGACAAAAAAGCGGCCAAAAAGGAATTTTCCGCCTGCATTTATTTCGGCGGATTGTTCGGCGTTTTGCAAATGGCGGCTCTGCTTTACGCGGTGCTTTCGGGCAAAGAACCCGTCGAATTTTTGGCCAGACAACGCTATCGCAACAACTTTGCCGCGCTGATGCTGATGCTTGCGCCGTTTTCCTTCTACCAAAGCTTTGCGGGTAACCGCAGGTTCTTGGGCTATTTTATGGGCGTTTTGCAGGCTGTTTCCGCTTGCGTTACGCTGTCGAGAGCGGGGTTCGTTACGGCCATTGCAGTCATTGCCGCATGCGGCGTGTTTTGCATACTGTTTTCGGATTATAAAAACAGGAAGTTCTACGTCAAAACATTTGTGGTTACGGTTATTTGCGCGGGGCTGGTTTTGGTTTTGGCCGACAACTATTTCGACATTCTGTCAAAGCGGTTCGACGGCGCGGGTTCGGACGTAAGGACGAAAATCTGGAAACTTGGTTTCTCCGTGTTTAAAGAACACCCGTTACTTGGCGCCGGATGGATGGCCGAAGGCAACAGCGAGTACGTTTCAACAGGTTCGTTCAGCATATATTGGTATCACAACAGCTTCGTTCAGATTGCGGCAAGCACGGGAATGCTGGGCATTTTGTGCTACGGATTCGGATACGTACAAAAGATATATTCGATAATTTCAAAGCCGTTTACGGCGTTCAAATTTTTCGTGGCGGTTACCTTTGGCGGATACATGATGATGAATATGCTGCACCCTATCGAGTTCACTCCCGTTCCTTATCTTATATTGATGACAATTGCGTTTGCCGCTATGGAAGTTTTTGACGAAAAAGCCACAGATGGCGAAAAACTTAAGTTTATGTGCAAAAGCGAAATTGCCGCTTATTATCCGTCGTCGAAGTGATTGTTTCGACAAAACAGAAAGATAAACGAGCTATTTCGATATAAAAAACTTTGAATTTTGACAATTTACGACAAAACGTTAAATGCGACGGATAAAAAATCCGTCGCTATTTTATTGTTGACTTTTGTATATATGGTGGTTTACAATAAAAGTAACAACAAACGGAGGAAATTATGGACTACAAACTTAAATGCAACATGGTCCGCAGGGACATCGTTACCTGCATAGGGACCTTAGGCGTCGGCCATATCGGCGGTTCGCTTTCCATAGTGGAAGCCTTGGTCGCGCTTTATTACAAACACATGAACATCGATCCGAAAAACCCTAAAATGGAAGGCAGGGATCGTTTGGTGGTTTCCAAAGGCCACGCAGGACCTGCGGTTTATTCAATTTTGGCCGAAAAAGGATATTTCGACAAACAGCTCCTTTTGACGCTCAACAAAAGCGGTACGCTTTTGCCTTCGCACTGCGATATGAACAAGACTCCGGGCGTCGATATGACGGCGGGAAGCTTGGGGCAAGGTTTCAGCTGTGCTGTGGGCATGGCGGTCGGCGGCAAAATCAAAAACGACGGCGCAAAAATCTACGCCATAATCGGCGACGGCGAAAGTCAGGAAGGACAAATCTGGGAAGCTGCTATGTATGCGGGCAGCAAGCGTCTTTCCAACCTCATCGCTTTCACCGACTACAACAAGATGCAGATTGACGGCACGGTCGAAGAAGTCAACGACATTGCGCCTCTCGACAAAAAATGGGAAGCGTTTGGCTGGAAGGTCATAAACGTCGCCGACGGCAACGATTTCGATCAGGTGGACGCGGCTATTTCGGAGGCTAAAAAATCCGAAGACAAGCCTGTTATGATTATCCTTAACACCGTGAAAGGCAAAGGCGTCAGCTTCATTGAAGCGGCGGGCGTGGGCAACCACAGTATGAGCATTTCTCCTGAAGATATGGAAAGAGCTTTGACGGAACTTGGAGGTAAAGCATTATGATGATGAGAGAAGTCGTTTGCAACAGTCTTATTGAAATGATGAAAACCGACGACAGAATAGTCGTTATCGACGCCGACCTCGCAAAAGCCGACGGCACCATGCCGGTCAGAAAAGCGTTTCCGGAAAGAGGTCTGGACGCAGGAATTGCCGAACAGAACATGGCTTCCATGGCGGCAGGTCTTTCCGCGTACGGAATGAAACCTTATATCACCACTTTCACGCCGTTTGCAACGCGCAGAATCTGCGATCAGATTGCAATCAGCATGGCTTACGCCAAACAGAACGTCAAAATCATCGGCACGGATCCTGGGATTTCTGCCGAGCTTAACGGCGGAACGCACATGTCCGTTGAAGACATAGGCGTTTTGAGAAGCATACCGGACGTGGTTATCTTCGAGCCTGTGGACGAAGTTCAGCTTGCAAAGGCAATGCCGATCATCGACGCATACGAGGGCGTCGTTTACGTAAGACTTTTCAGGAAAAATCAACCGGTAATCTTTGGGGAGGACTACAAATTCGACCTCTTCAAAGCCGACGTGCTTTCCGACGGCAAAGACGTGGTTATTTTTGCTACGGGCATTATGGTGGCCGAGGCGTTGGAAGCGAAAAAGCTTTTGGCGGAAGAAGGCGTCGACGCTGCGGTCGTGAACGTTCATACCGTCAAACCGCTTGACGAAGAAACCGTGCTTAAATACCTCAAAAAGACGGGCGCGGCGGTTGTGGCGGAAAACCACAACGTGAAAGGCGGCCTCTTCAGTGCGGTTGCGGAAGTTGCGGCGCAGAACCTGCCTACTCCGATAAAAGCCGTGGGCATTCCGGACAGATTCGGCGAAGTGGGAAAAATGCCGTATCTTAAGGACGTTATGCACATGAACGTGTCCGACATCGTGTCGGCCGCAAAAGAAGCAATCAAAATGAAATAACGACAAAAACAGACAGAGGCCGACACCGTTCGGCCTCTTTTTGTTGTCAAATCGACTGATAAGTATGACATATTGACACAAACGACGTCAAAAACGACATTTGCCATAAGCCTGCGAAAGATGAAAAATAATGACGAAACCGAGCGCATAAGGTTGCCAAAGACGGCGGGGTGTGATATAATTTTTCTAATGAAAAATTCGAGGCTGTTATGAAATCTTTGACTGAACTTTACAGAATCGGCCGCGGTCCGTCGTCAAGCCACACGATGGGGCCGGAAAAGGCCGCCGTTATATTCAAAAATCGTTATCCGGAGGCGGATTCGTTTAAGGTCGTACTGTACGGAAGCCTGGCGCTGACGGGCGAGGGACACGGCACCGACAGAATTTTGAGAGAAACTCTGGAAAAGCCGACCGAAATAGTTTTTGACAAAATAACCGCGGGCCTTCCGCATCCGAACACGTTCGATATATTCGCCTTAAAGGACGGCAAGGAGATAGGCTCGGCTCGAGTTATGAGCGTAGGCGGAGGGGCGATTAAAATCGAGGGCGAACCCGACGTCGAGCCGAAAGAAGTTTATGATTTGGACTCTTTCGACGAAATAAAGGAATATCTCAAAGCTCACGATATGCGCATACCCGAATACGTCGCTATGGTTGAAGGCGAGGACATATGGGCATACCTCGAAACGGTGTGGGAGCGTATGAAGCAGACGGTGAAGGAAGGTCTTTCGGCAGACGGGATTTTGCCGGGCGGGCTGGACATTCACAGAAAAGCCAAATTTTTGTACAATCAGCGCCACATCGACGAAAGTCCGGAAACCAAAGAAAACAGACTGGTTGCAAGCTACGCGTTTGCGGTGAGCGAGCAGAACGCTTCGGGCGGCGTTATCGTTACCGCGCCGACTTGCGGCGCAAGCGGAGTGCTGCCGGCGGTTTTGGTTTATATGCAGCAAAAGCATAAGTTCTCGGACGCAAAAATGCTGAGGGCTTTGGCGACTGCGGGGCTTATTGGCAATCTGATAAAAACGAACGCGTCCATTTCCGGCGCGGAGTGTGGCTGTCAGGCGGAAGTGGGCAGCGCGTGCAGTATGGCGGCGGCAGGCCTTGCCGAGCTTTTCGATATGGACGTAGAGCAGATCGAGTACGCCGCGGAGGTAGCCATGGAGCATCATCTGGGGCTTACCTGCGATCCGGTGTGCGGACTGGTGCAAGTGCCTTGCATCGAGAGGAACGCCGTTGCGGCAATGCGCGCGATAAACGCTCTTTCTCTTGCAAACTTCTTGACTTACACCCGAAAAATCAGTTTCGACCTTATCATAAAAACCATGTACGAAACGGGCAGGGACCTTAATTCCGTTTACAGGGAAACCTCGGAGGGCGGCCTTGCAAAGCTTTATCGCAAGAAATAACGAAATTTAGATAATAAAAGCCCCGACGAAATCCGTCAGGGTTTTTTGCTTGAAAAATAACGATTTGGCCGTGCAAAACTATTTTTTCGGCTTTTCTTCCTTTTGCTTTTTGGCTTCGGAGAGAGCCTTTTTTTCTGCGGTTTGTTGCTCTTTCAGAGCGGCCTTTTCCTGTTTTTCCTGAAGTTTTTGTTTCTTTTCGTCGTGTTTTTGCTTGGATTTGGAAAGCTTTTTGACGGCTTTTATAATCTTATAGATTGCAAAAATCAAAGCAAGCGCGGCGGTGATAAGTTCCAGAATCGCCTTGAAGCCTTCGGCTTGATAACCGTCGACGGCGATGAGGAGAGCGGTGGCAACGTTGACGAGATTTAAGAGCATTTTGACGATTTTTATGCTTTTTTTCGTCTGATTTGCGGCGTATTTATACTCGCCCGTTTCCGATTTAAGCTTTTTCTTGTCGTTGAGATTTATGATGATGGTTGCGGCGAACATCAGAACGTAAACCACGAGCGCTGCCAGAATGAACGGTCTGAGCGGGCCGGCTTCGTCTGCGGTTTTGGAGAACGATTTGACGGTCTTGGCGATGAACAGCAGCAGCATAATCACGTTGTAGAGCAAGCCGATGTCTAAGCGTTTCTTTTGTTTTTTCTCTTTCATTTTAAGCCTCCTTAAGTCGTTTATACCATTTTAGCAAATAAAACCCGAAAAATCCAGCGATTTTCACCGTGCGCTAAAAAATATACAAAATTTGTTTTTCCGTCGAAAATTGCACAAAAATCGTATTCACAAACCGAATTTGAGAAATAAACTTGCGCATCTGCGAATATGCGCGGTTTTCGGCAGGAAAAAATTGCCGAAAATTTTTTGAAAAATCGGTTGAAATGTAGGTAAAGAATATGCTACAATTAAATAAGTTAATAAAACACCCTATGCGGGGGAGGATAAAATATGAACACAAACTATGAAGACAAACTCAAGCAGCTTTCCGCCGACTATGCCGACTGGTGGAAAAAGGGCTTCGAAAAACCTCGTATGACCAAGGATCTTTATCCTTACGACACGATGTTCAGCCCTATCAGAGTGAACACCCTCACTCTGAAAAACCGCCTGGTTATGGCGCCTATGGGAAACATTTCCATGTGCGACGAAACCGGCAGACCGAACGCCAAAATGCTCAAATATTTTGAAGAAAGAGCAAGAGGCGGGACGGGCCTTCTTACTTCCGGCCTTATTCCTGTTTCGTTCGGCATCGACAAGTCGCTTATAGAACTGGGCGACCTCAGCTATTTCCCTCGTATCGACAGGTCCAGAACGGTTTTTGCCGCTTGGAGAGATCTTGCGGGCATGACTCACGCTCACGGCGCGCATTTCTTCATTCAGCTTACCCCGGGCCTCGGCAGAGTGGGCAATCCGCAATGTCTGACCAACCAGATGAAGCTGCCTAGAAGCGCAAGCTTCAACCCTAACTGGTACATGAAAGATGTTCCGTGCCTCAGACTTTCCGACCACAGCCTCAAGAAAATCATCAAAAACGTCGGCCAGGGCGCGGCAGACGCGAAGGCCTGCAACATCGACGGCGTGTATCTGCACGGCCACGAAGGCTACCTTCTCGAACAATGCACCAACCCTGCCTTCAACCGCAGAGTTTTGGGACGTTACAGCAACTACGAACAATTCGGCATCGACATGGTGAAGGAAATTCGTCGCCGCGTGGGCGCTCGTTATCCGATTATGTACCGTATCGACCTGAGCCTTGCCCTCAACGCCACATATAAAGACAGAATGAACACCACCAGTCCGCTCAAAAAGTTCAAAAACGAACGTACCTGCGAGCAGACTCTGACCTATATGAAACACCTCGTGGAAGCGGGCGTTGATATGTTCGACGTCGACCTCGGATGCTACGACAACTGGTGGTTGCCGCATCCTCCTTCTTCCATGCCTTCCGGATGCTTCCTGGACATCGCGGAAATCGTCAAGAAATACTTTGCCGAAAACAACGTCAAAGCAAACAGCGGACTTCCTGTTCCTGTCGTTGCGGTAGGCAAACTCGGTTATCCTGACCTTGCGGAAAAAGCTCTCCGCGACGGCAAATGCGACATGATCATGCTCGGTCGTCCGCTTCTTGCCGATCCTGATTGGCCGCAAAAGGCTTACGAAGGCAGAGTGGAAGACATCAGGCCTTGTATCGGTTGCCAGGAAGGCTGTCTGAACGAATTCGTCGAAGGCGGACATCCGCAATGCGCAGTTTGCCCGCGCACGGCTTTCGAAGAAGAATACAGCCGTGAAATCCCTGTCAGCGAAATCGTCAAGAAAGTGGCGGTTATCGGCGGCGGCCCGGCCGGCATCGTTGCGGCGGACACCCTCGTCAAACGCGGACATCAAGTTGACCTCTACGAAAAAGGCGAACTCGGCGGCAATCTTATCCCTGCTTCCAAGGCCGAAATCAAATACGAAGTCAAAAACTACCTCGACTACCTCAAACACGTCGTCGAAGTTCTGGAAAGAGAAGACAGCTTCCATCTTATAAAAGAAGAAGCAACGGCCCAAGGCCTTAAAGAAAAAGGCTACGACGTCATCGTTACCGCAACCGGCAGCAAGCAGATGAGGCCTCCTGTCGAAGGCATCAACGGCGAAAACGTCGTGTCCGCAGTGGACGTTCTGGTTAAACCTGAACTCGTTAAGGACGCAAAGAAAGTGGTCGTCATCGGCGGCGGCGTCGTGGGCGCGGAAACCGCTTACATGCTCCGTTGGGAACTCGACAAAGACGTTAAGGTGGTTGAAATGGACAAATATATCATGAACCACGCCTGCACCGCAAACCGCGGTCATATCATTCACTACCTCGAGGAAGGCGGAGTGGAACTTCTGAACTGCACCAAGCTCAAGAAGGTTGAAGCAGACGGAGTCGTGGTTGAACAGAACACCCACAAAAACGTACCTGATCCGTACCTCACCTGGAGCCCGATTCTCCCAGAAAACGTCGAAAATCCGTTGGACGCTCTCCGTCCGCTGAAAAACGTTCCGGTGGAAAGAAAGATCGAAGCCGACCTCGTCATCGTGGCGGCCGGCGTGAAGAGCCTCAACGAACTTTACTTCGAGTGCGTCAAGGAACACGCAGCTCCTGAAGTTTACAACATCGGCGACAGCTTGAAGGGCGCAAGAGTGTTCGAAGCAGTCAGAGCTTCCTACCGCAAGTGCCGCAGCATCTAACAGAGAGGTAAATGTATGGAATATAAAATGCAACTGACAGACGAACAACTGGCCATCTTAAACGGCTCCAAAGGCGAAGAAATGGCCAAGGTTATGAAAACGTTGGTGCAATACGGCGAAACTTACGGCGCCAAAAAAATGATCCCCGTGACCAGCGAATACGGCCACCTCGTTACCAGCTTCGGCATCGGGGTTATGAAGCCTGTGTTCGATCTTATGGACAAACTTATTTCCGCAGGTTGCGTTTCGGGGCAGAAATTCAGCGTCGATCCGAGGCCGTTGGACTATAAAAACGTCAAAGTCAACCCTATTCAAAAACTTATTTTCAACAAAATCATGTACTCCGCTCAAACCCGTTACGAAGGCCAACTTCAGAAAATGGGGCTTATGAGCGACGACGCATTCACCTGCGCCTGCTACTTCGACGAAATCGGCAACACTCCTAAAAAAGGCGACGTTTTAAGCTGGGCGGAATCTTCCGCAGTCGTCTATGCAAACAGCGTATTAGGGGCAAGATGCAATCGAAACAGCGGTATAATCGAGCTTTTCGGTTCAATCGCGGGGTTCGTGCCTGATTTCGGTTTCACCACCGACGAGGGCAGAAAAGCAACCTGGATCGTCGAAATCAAAACCACCGAAAAACCGGTCGCACAGCTTTTGGGCAGCGCAATCGGCATGAAGGTTATGGAAGAAGTTCCTTACGTCGTCGGCCTTGACAAGTGGCTCGGAAACGAACTCACCGACGAGGTTAAGGACTATCTTAAGGACTTCGGCGCAGCCACCGCCTCCAACGGCGCAGTCGGACTCTATCACATCGACGGCCTCACTCCGGAAGCGGTCGAACAGGGAAGAAGCCTCGTCAAAGAAGACGCAAAAGTTTACGTCATCGACGACGCGGAGCTCAAAAGAGTTTACGACAACTATCCCGTCATCTGGAAAAACAAAGACGCAAAGCCGTCGCTTGCTTTCATAGGCTGCCCGCATCTTTCGCTCAGCCAGATCAAGGACTGGACGCACGTTCTCGAAAAAGAACTTAAAGCCGCAGGCAACGACAAGGTTCGGATCCGCACTATCATGACTTGCCCTCCTGCCGTCGAAGCCAAATTTAAGGAATCGCCGGAATACGGCAAGCTCATATCCATGGGCGTCAAGGTCAGCAACATCTGCCCGCTTATGTATATGAACAATCCACTTTGCGCGAAAGCGCCGGTCATCACTTGCAGCAACAAGCTCAGAACCTACACCACCGCCAGGTACTACAATCCTGACGAGCTGGCAAAATACGTCGCAACGGGAAAGGAGGTAAGATAGCATGAAAACTTTTAAGGGCAGAGTCGTAACTCCGGGAACCGTCAAAGCGGAAGCGCTCGTTTCTCACGGCGGGTTCAACACCTTGGCAAGCTTCCAGAAAGCGCTTATGTTCGGCGATAAGGAAGCAAAATGCAACGATCAGAACAACGCCGACATCTACGGCAAACCTATGTTCGGAAAAGCTCTGTGCTTGCCGCAGACCATCGGCTCCACCACGGGCGGAATGGTGCTTTTCTGCGCGGTGCAGATGGGCAGAGGTCCTGCTTGCATGCTGTTCAGTAAAGAAATCGACAGCCTGGCGGCGGCGGGCGCAATCCTTGCCGACAACTGGGCGGACGCAAAAATGCCGACGGTCGATATGCTCGGCGACGAATTTTTGGAAGCCGTCAAAACCGGCGACACCGTCGAAGTTCTGGAAGACGGAACCGTCAACGTCTATTAATTTTTCAAAAACGCGCTCCTCGGGGAAACCGAGGGGCGTTTTTTTGTGCGGCGGAAAGGGTTGACTTGAAACGGCGGGTAAGGTATAATAATTATATTATTATCTCCGTAAAATAAATAAAAAGGATATAAATTATGAGCAAAATCGACAAAATCAAAAAGGCCGTCGCCGAAATTTCTCCGGACGTCAAAGTCGAAGAAGTCAGAGGCTGCATAAGGCTTACCGGCGAACTGGACGATTGGGATAAAATTGTCAGATGCGGCAAAGCGGCCGTGGACAAAAAACACTATCTCGGCGTTCTTAACGACATCAAGCTTAAAGGTTTCGTGCCAAACTGCAAACTTCCCGACGTCTACGACGACGTTTTGGACGGGGCGGAGTACGACGTCGTCATAATCGGCGCAGGGATATGCGGCGCCTCGATTGCAAGGCAGCTTTCAAAATGGAAGCTTAAGGTTGCACTTTTAGAAAAGGACTACGACGTGGCCCTCGGCGCATCGTCGCGTAACGACGGTTGCGTGCACGTCGGCATCGATTTGCACAGAAACACTCAAAAATTACACTACACCATTCCCGGCAACGAAATGTACACCGAAATGTGCAAGGATCTGGACGTCAAATTCGAAAGAACCGGCCACATGCTGCTCTTTTACCGCAAATGGGAAAGAGTGCTTGCTCCCGCATTCAAAATTCAGGCAAAGCTTTTGGGAGTGAAAGGCCTCAGATACGAAACGAGAGAACAACTGCTGCGCCACGAACCGTACATTCCGAGCTGGTCGCAAGGCGGCATATTTATGCCGACGGGCGGCATCGTTTCGCCGTATAAGCTCACCGTTGCTTTGGCCGAAAACGCCGCGGCAAACGGAGTGGACGTGTTTTTGAACACCGCCGTTCTGGATATAAAGCTTGACGGCGATAAAATCAGCGAAGTGGTTACGAATCACGGAACGATAAAACCGAAAGTGGTCATAAACTGCGCGGGCGCTTTTTCCGACACGATTGCGGACCTCGCCGGCGACAGAACCTTCACCATTCACCCTCGAAAAGGCACCAACCTCATTATGGACAAAAAGGTCGGCTGGCTGACGAGGACCTCCATTGCGAGAAGTCCATTTGCGGGCATTCCGGAGGCGGGGCAGAAGGAAGCAAAAACCTTTTTCGAGAAGCTCAAAAACTTTTTTAACGTCAAAAACAGCAAGTCCAACACCAAGGGCGGCGGCGTCATTCACACCGCAGACGGCAACGTGTTGGTTGGGCCTAACGCCATCGAAACTCCGCAAAAAGAGGATTATACCACCGATATCGACAGCATAAACAGCATTTTCCGCAAACAACAGACCGTTGGCGAACCGCTTAAAAAAAGCGATATAATCACCTATTTTTCGGGCGTTCGCGCGCCGACGTACGAAGAAGACTTCGTTGTCAGACCGGGCATCTTCACCAAAAATATTATTGAGGTTGCGGGCATTCAGTCGCCTGGGCTTACCGCCGCGCCGGCCATTGCGGTGGACGTTGAAAAATGGACGCTCGATATGCTGGGGCAAGATATGAAGGTGGAACCTAACGTCTATTTCAACCCTAAGCGCAAAGGGCCTCCGCACCTTGCGGATATGGACAAAACCTCAAGAGATTTGTTCATAAAACAAAATCCGGACTACGGCGTCATCGTATGCAGATGCGAAGAAGTGTCCAAGGGTGAAATTCTGGATTGTCTGCGTTCGCCGATTCCGGTGTACAGCGTGGACGCCATAAAGCGCAGGTGTCGCCCGGGTATGGGCAGATGCCAAGGCGGGTTCTGCGGACCGATGGTTGTGGACATAATTGCAAAGGAAGCGGGCATTTCGCCGGAAAAAGTCATGAAAGGCAACGACCGTAGTCCGATGCTTCTCGGAAAGACCAAGGAGGGAAAATAGTATGACGTACGACGTAGTTGTTATAGGCGGCGGCCCTGCGGGGCTTGCGGCGGCAATTTCTGCTTCCAACAACGGCGGAAAAACCCTTCTGATCGAGCGGGAAAAACGTCTCGGGGGCATTTTGAAACAATGTATTCACGACGGATTCGGCCTTATAACCTTCGGCGAAAAGCTGTCGGGGCCGGAGTATGCGGAGCGTTTTATAGATATGCTTAAAGAAACCTCTGCCGACGTTTTGAAACAAACCTTCGTTACCAAAATAACCAAGCTTGACGAAGGCTTCGAAATAGAGTACGTCAACGACAAGGGCGCCTCGTCCGTTACTTCCAAAACCATAGTGCTCGCCACGGGTTGCAGGGAAAGAACGGCAAAACAGATATTCGTGCAGGGCACCAGACCTGCGGGCGTTTACACGGCCGGAACGGCGCAGAATTTCGTCAATCTTATGGGATTTATGCCGACCAAACGTTGCGTCATTCTGGGCAGCGGTGACATAGGCCTCATCATGGCAAGAAGGCTTACCCTCGAAGGAGCGGAAGTCGTCGGCGTTTACGAAGTGAAGTCCGAGCCTTCGGGCCTCACCAGAAACATACATCAGTGCCTCGTGGATTTTAACATTCCGCTTCATCTTTCTCACACCGTAAAGAAAGTTTTCGGTGAAGATAGGTTAGAGGCCGTGGAAATTTCGAAAGTGGACGAAAAAATGCGTCCGATCAAGGGAACGGAAGAAATTATACCTTGCGATGCGCTCATTCTGTCCTGCGGACTTATCCCCGAAAACGAGCTGGCCGAATCTTTGGGCGTCAAACTTGACGGCCGCGCGAAAGGGCCTGTGTGCGATCAGAAGTTTATGACTTCGGTCGAAGGTGTGTTTTCGGCAGGAAACGCACTTCACGTCAACGATTTGGTCGATTACGTGTCGGAATGTGCGGTTGAGGCTGGCAAAAACGCCGCCGAATACTCCAAGAAACAACCTAAGTATGTGGATATTTCGGCCGGCAAAGAGTTTTTGTACGTAGTTCCGGAAAAGCTCAACGTAAGCGAAAATCTCGATGAAACCATCATCTATTTCAGAAGCTCTGCGGCGCGTAACGGCGCGACCTTCAAAATCAAGGTGAACGGAAACGAAGTGTTCAAAAAGAAATACGCGTTCCTGCGCCCGCCTGAGATGGAAAGACTTACGTTTGACTTTTCACAGTACGGTCTGGAAAACGGCGGCAGCGTCGAACTTTCGTTGGAGGATTAGAATATGGAATTCGTTTGTATAGTATGTCCTAACAGCTGCAAGCTGACCGTAGCGGACGGAGAAGTTACGGGCAACAAATGTCCGAGAGGCAAAAAATTCGCGCTGGACGAAATGACTTGCCCGATGCGCACCGTTTGCACCACGGTGAGGACGGTTTTTGAGGACAGGCCCGTGCTTCCGGTGAGAACCTCGGCAGATATTCCGAAAGACAAAATGGCCGATTGCATGAAAATTGCAAATTCCGTCGTTTTAAATAGGCGCGTGAAGCGCGGCGAAGTGATTGTGGCAAATCTTTTCGGAACGGGAGTAAACCTCGTTTCGTCGTCCGATATGTCGGAAAACTTTTAAGGAGAAAACTATGGATAAAAAACCTTACGTCATTGCGTACGATTTCGGCACTCAAAGCGTCAGGGCTTTGATTTTCGACAACAAAGGCAACACCGTCGGCAAAGTCAAAAATCCGTTTTCGCCTGCTTACTACAGCAAAAAACCGGGTTGGGCGGAGCAGGACGTCGATTTTTACTGGCAAAAGCTTTCGGAAACCTCGCTTATGCTCAAAAAAGAGGTCGGAGAGGAAGTGTGGAGCAAAATCGGCGCGGCGTCCGTAACGACGTTCAGGGACGCGGTGGTGTGCTGGGATAAGGATCTAAACGTCATAAGACCCGTCATTTTGTATCTGGACGCAAGACGACTGGACCATGCAGAGGAAGGAATTCCGCTTTGGCAGAGAGCGCTTTTCAAATGTGTCGGAATGTACGACACGGTGATTATGCAAAGGGAAGCCACTTTTTGCAACTGGATTAAAAAATACGAGCCGGAAGTCTGGGCCAACACGGCCAAATATACGCAATTTTCCGCATACGTAAACTATCGTTTCACCGGGAAGCTGGTGGACAGCACCGCTTCGATGATCGGTCATTTTCCGTTTGACTACAAGCGCAAAACATGGCTCAAAAAGAGCGATCTGACAAGACACATTTTCGATTGCACCGACGAGCAGATGGCAGAGCTTTGTCCGCCGTGCAGCGTGATAGGCGGCATCACCGAAGAAGCCGCCGCGGCAACGGGACTTCCGGTCGGCTTGCCGTTTATTGCGTCCGGAAGCGACAAGGGCTGCGAAACGCTCGGAACGGGTTGCGTAGGAAACGACGTGGCAAGTTTAAGCATGGGCACTGCGGCGTCGGTGCAGCTTACGACCGACAAGCACGTCAGCCCGTCGGCGTTTATGCCTGCATATCCGTCGCTTTATCCCGACAAGTTCAATCCCGAAACCCTTGTGTTCAGAGGGTACTGGATGGTAACCTGGTTCAAAAACGAATTTGCCTCAAAAGAAGTCGTCGAAGCTCAAAAACTGGGTATTTCGCCGGAAGAACTTCTTAACAAACGACTTTCCGAGGTTCCTCCGGGAAGTCAGGGGCTTATTTTGCAACCGTACTGGTCGCCCGGCGTGAAAACTCCGGAGGCAAAAGGGTGTATAATCGGCTTCAGCGACGTTCACAGCCGCATCCATCTCTACCGCGCCATAATCGAAGGCATAGGCTATGCGCTTTACGACGGCCTGAAACGTATGGAAAAACGCGCAGGCTACAGCGTCAAACGCCTGACGGTTTCGGGCGGCGGCGCAAACAGCGACGTAATTTGTCAGATAACTGCGGATATTGCGGGATTGAAGGTTCAGAAAGTGCAGACCTACGAAACCAGCGCACTCGGTTGCGCTATGGCGGCGTTCGTAGGTATGGGCGAATTCAAAAACCTCGACGAGGCCGTCAAAGCAATGTCGCACGTCGTCAAGGAATATCAGCCGAACCCGAAAAATCACCAAATCTATCAACAGCTTTTCGACAGAGTTTACAAAAAGATATACAAGGCCAACAAAAAGTTCTATTCGGAAATCAAGGACGTTTTGTGCGAAACCGAATCCGTCCGTTCCGACGTAACGATAAGCGGCGAAACCGACATCGACTCCGCCGACTTTCTTAAAGGATAAAAAATAAGGAGAATATATTATGGGACACAAACCTTACAAAGGCTTCGAGCCGAAGTGGTACACGGAAGTTGCGCCTTCCGACAGCTATCGCAATCATTTTAAGTGGGGCGATCCGACCTTCAACAAACCGCCGAAAGAGGGGCTTTACAAGCTCGTCAAAAAGACCTTCGACCTCACCGACGACGACTTCAAGGAATGGCACTATCTGGGGCTTGAAAAAGTCAAGTGCGACATACCTTGCGCGTTGACGGAATCACAGATTAAGGAGTTTAAGAGCATAGTAGGCGACGATAACGTGGCAATTGACGACAACAGCCGCGTCAGCGTGTGCTACGGCAAAACCATGCTCGACATACTCAGGCTTCGCCACGGAATAGTGGAAAACGCTCCGGATGCGGTCATCTATCCGTCCACCACGGAGGATGTCGAAAAGATTATGGCCGTCTGCGTCAGGGATCACATCAACCTCTACGTTTACGGCGGCGGCAGCAGCGTTACGAGAGGCCCGGAAGCCATCCTCAGAAGAAGCGTAACTTTGGACCTCAGACGTCACTTTAACAAAGTGGTGTCGTTCGACGAAATCAATCAGACCATCACTGTCCAGCCGGGACTTATGGGACCTGCGTACGAAAAAATCCTCAACGAAGCTCCGAAAAACTTCGGCACGAAATGCCGTTACACCGGCGGACATTTTCCGCAAAGCTTCGAATATTCTTCCGTCGGCGGCTGGGTTGTCACCAGAGGCGCCGGTCAGAACAGCACCTATTACGGCAAAATCGAAGACATAGTCGTCAGTCAGGAATACGTTACTCCTGTCGGTAAACTTAAAACCGATATAGTCCCTCGCAAAGCCTGCGGCCCGGACGTCGATCAAATTATGATGGGCAGCGAAGGTACGTTCGGCGTTCTGACGGAGGTTACTCTCAAAGTCTTTAAGTATCACCCTGAAGATCGCACCCGTTTCTGCTTCATTTTCCACAGCTTCGAGGAAGGGCAGAAAGCCATGCGCGAAGTTATGCAGGGCGAATTCGGTCATCCGTCGGCATTCCGTCTTTCCGACGAAGAAGAAACCAGCTTCATGCTGCACCTATACGGCGTCGAGGAGAATATAGTCGGCAAAATGCTCGGCACCTTCGGCTATAAACCGGGCGAAAGATGCCTGATGCTCGGGTTCAACGACGGCGACAAAGCGCTCCAGAAACTCATAAAACGCAAACTCGCCAAAATTTGCAAAAAGCACGGAGCAATGCAGCTTCCGGGGCTCGTCTGCAAGAGCTGGGAAGGCGGCCGCTTCAACGACAGCTATATGCGCGACAACATTCAGGATTTCGGCATCATGATCGACACCTTGGAGTGCGCGGTAGATTGGCACAGCATGCCTAAAGTTTATAAGAGCGTCAGAGCATACTGCAAATCCCGCCCGAAAACCGTTTGCACTACGCATATTTCTCACTGCTACGAGCAGGGCGCCAACCTTTATTTCATCTTCATTGCGCATCTCGAGGACATCGACGAATTCGTCGAATATCATAGCGGAATTTTGGACGCCATTCAAAAATCCGGCGCTTGCATGAGCCACCACCACGGCATCGGAAAATTGTTCGCTCCGTGGCTCGAAGGGCAAATCGGCACCGACAGAATGGAAGTGCTGAAAACCTTGAAGCATCACTTCGATCCGGAAGGCATTCTGAACCCCGGCGGAACCATCGGCCTCGACCTCAGGGACGACCAAAAAGTTCCTCTCAGTGAAAAATGGGAAAAAGGCAAATTTAAAAAAATCGGCGAATAGCCCGCCTCAAAACATCTAACCAACCCTCTGCCCGCAGGCCCCCTGCGGGCATTTTTGTGATAAAAACCACCGTACAGTACGGTGGTTTTTAATTAGCGATTTTAGCAATTTATATTTTTTATTCGATGAAAGATTTTAGATATTCATACGTTTTATCATAATATTCTGGCTTGCGGGTTTCATCAAATAAATCTCCTTCTGGTACATAAATAACCATGCCTTGGCGTGCTCTGGTAAGAAGGACACGATAAGCATTTTTCAGATACAATTTATTATCATCAGAATTTATTTTTTGCCAACGGTTGCCAACGAAACTATTATAGGTCCATTGTGTTCCGTCAAATCTAAAATCCCCGTCCCATGCTACCAAAGAATAGTCAAGTTCTAAACCTTGTATGTCAAATTCGCTTACGACATCTTCCAGATAATAGCTTGAACGAACATCAAATTTATCATTCAAAAACCAATTTGCCACATTGATTTCGTTCTTAACAAAAATGCCACGAGGTTTTAGTCTTAAGGCTCCGCTGCTTGCAATTAAACCATATCTCATTGATCCTTTGCATTGCTGCTTTATCCAGTTTTTTGCTTCCTCAAGATCGCGTGTCAACAATACAGGATACTTATCTTTTATTTTTTGGAACAAATTTTTTGCCTTGTCTTTTTCCACATCAAGAATTGCTTTTACAAAGGCAGCCAAATCTGGTGTTCGGAAAGAACGAATAGATGTGGAAAGATGCAGATCATCTTCTGTTGAAACATTAAGCCCTTCAAAAAGAGAAGAGAGAGTTCTGTCCCTACGATATTCGGTATCATTTAGCTCGGATGAAACATATACGTCCCAATTTTTATATGAACGTTTTAATGAATCAAACCATTCGATAAGACCGGCCTCGCCAGTGTTTATCTCTTGCCCTCCTCCGACGAGACATATTATCACGGTCCAGTCTTCATGTCTGTCCATTGTGTTTATGAGAAATTCGGGTTCGCTGAATTTAAAGTCTTCTATACCTTTTTTTGTCGCCATAAACTTGGCAATTTGTGGTTTTGTCCAGGCTCTTTGTGCTTCGTCGAAGACGGCAATTCTTTCAGGTGGAACATTATTATTTCCGACGAAGGAATCTCTATATTGATGAATTATTTGAATAAAAGCGGAGGTTTCTCGAAGAGCGGTAGTTTTACTGATTTTTGCGGCGCTGTTTTTACTTTGTTCAACTTTATCGCGTGCTAGCGCTTCTTGAAGAACAGTAACAAGTGGAAAATTGCCAGATAAAAAAACGGCGTGTTCACCTTTTTGAGCATTCGAACGCTCAATTGCAACATTCAGACCAACAAGTGTTTTCCCTGCGCCAGGAACACCTGTTACAAAACAGATTGATTTGCGATGATTTGCTTTGCTATATTCGATTATCTGGTTGATTTTGTCAGTCGTTATGGAAAGATTTTTCGTTCCAGCATCATTGCGGGTTATATCATGAACATTATGTCCTCGGTATAGTGCTTGTGCTGCTTCAATAATGGTTGGCGTAGGCAAGTATTCGGATTCTTGCCATTGAATGTAATCAAAAAATGGTTCTTTTTGATAAAGTGCACAAACGGATTCAATTGCAGACCGTATATTTGAAGAATTGCACTTTAATGGAGCAAGTATGTGCCCGGTATCTATGATGTTGAATGTGGAGGCTGGGGCTTGAGTGGAAATAATTATAGGAACAATCAAAGCATTGTGGCTTTCTTTTTGAAAATTGCGTAGATCTAAAGCGTAGTCATAAACTTGATCATACGTGCTTGACCTATATTCAGAATCGCCACATTTAAACTCTAAAACAAACACAATATTCTCATGAAGGATTATAGTGTCAACACGTTTTCCCATGCGAGGAATAGTGTACTCAAACAATATTCGTCCTTCTTTTATTCCGTCTAACTGCTGCTTGAGAATTTTGATTTCCGTTTCCCAAGTGTTAGCTTGCTGTAATTTGGTTTCTGCATGTGGATCATTTGAATAGATAGTGCCAAGTATTTCTTCATTTTTTTGAAGTAAAAAATTAGTGATTGTAGAAGAGTAGTAGTAATTTGTGCTTTTCATAATTGATTTCCAAATGTTTTTGTTTATGGCTTAGTGTAAAAAACCAAAATATGCTGTTTCTTTATAAATTGTATCACGTAAATAACCTTTCCTACAAATAAAAAACCATAAAAGTTAAACGGTTTATGATTTAGATAGATTATAAGGCAAGAAGAAAAGGGCGTTTGGGTCGAAAAGAGGGGACTTCGTCATTAATGCACGTGGAACTCGCCTCTCCTTACAAAACAAAAGCTATATGCCTGAGTATTTCATCAAAATGTGCCAACACTATATGGCGGTTTATGGTAGATAAACATATTTAAACCAATTACATCTGGATTATAGTACAGAAGATTGAATACTCAAACAGATATGCTTCTATAACTGCTATATATTAATTCATAATAAAGCGGAAGAAAATCGCTTGTGTTATTATTTAGATTTAATTAACCCATGAAAGATATATTGATCTATCAGAATTGTTATTTTTAAACGGATCTTTGTCGCATTCTTCGCAATGACGCAGATAATTTTCCAAACATCGTATTAGTAATTCTTTGATAAAATTTGTCGGGATACAGAACACCCATTTAGACGAGTATGAATAAAAATATGGGACGTTATCAGGAATCCAAGATGTGTTTTTCGAAATGTCATAGGATAATGTATTGTGCTCGTGCATTACCTTATTTCGATAAAACCATAATTGATTGGATAGATTGTGATTCTTTAGTTCTTTGTAAGGAGTTGTATCGGTAGAAATCTTTCTAAATATTTCACAAACCTCTGGCAAAGTATATACGCATCCACTGGATAGTATTTGGTTGATATAGATTCCTTGCAAATTAAACTTCTCTATATTGGCATAATATAAAGTCACGTAATTTACACAATCTAAAATGTTGGAATCACCGTATTTTTTTACAAAATCAATGAAAGATTTTTGATTGTTAAATATAGGATAATTACTGCTTTCTTGCGCTAAACAATCTAATATGGACAAACATACAACACTGATTATCGCACGATCTTGTGTTTGTTCAGCAAGCGTTATTTTATTAAGAAAATACTCTTTTATTTCTTGACATCGTTTTTTTATTGTCATAGTTTACCCCCCCCCATAGGTTTATCATGATGCCATGAAAGCGGTTTTAGAATCGTCAAGGTTTTTTTGTAAAGATGCTGATCGATTTTCGTAACAGATTTTGATCAAGCAATGTTTGCAACGATATCTTTAAAACACGCAAACACAACAGAAACTATCTTTTGTAATGTATATTGATGACAATGCTATAAATAGTATATCATAGGCGGTATTAAAAATCAAGATGGGTAATGGACACACGAAAAAACATATTTCTTATGTTTAGTAAAATATTTTTTTATTGGTTCGCTAAATGTTTCAATCAAAGAACTATCATAAAATTTAAACGACATTTTTAATCGATCTCGTCTAAGGTTTTATTATTTTAACAATAAACATTAACCTCGAAAATCCGTAATTGAGTTAAAAATTTAATGCCTGCTATAATTGAATTATGCAAGTTTACTATACATTCAGCGATTTTATAATACAAAAACCGCAAACTTCATGCTTGCGGTTTTAATGGTGGAGATAAGGGGATTCGAACCCCTGGCCTATGCGTTGCGAACGCATCGCTCTACCAACTGAGCCATACCCCCACGGATATTCTGTAGTTATTGTATCACTTTTTTCAAAAATGTCAACACTTTTTGCCGTATGATAAAAAGTCTTTTCAAAACCGACTTTCAAAAACCCGCTTTTTGTTTGACAAAAAGCAAAAATGTATGTAAACTTGATATAGCAAATGTTTCTGTAGCTCAGTAGGATAGAGCGTTCGCCTCCTAAGGGCGAGATGTATCCAGCAAAAATGGGCAAAAATAGGGCTTTTTAGCCCAAAAAACGCCAAATAACGTGCGTTTTTGACAACTGAATAGAAAATTGGTAATGTTTTTGGTAATGTTTTTGAAAATGCCATATCGTTTACTAACTTTCGTAAAATCCGTAATTTGCACTCATAGTTTAACGGATAAAACAAACCCCTCCTAAGGGTTAGCTCTGGGTTCGATTCCCGGTGAGTGCGCCACAAACCACAATATATTGTGGTTTTTCTTTTTATGCGACACAATATATAGAAAGCGAGAGAAGATGAACGTGACAAAGCGCATTACCAATTACATTACCAATTCTATTTTTTTGCGGTTTTTCTTTGCATTTGGGTGACCTTTGTAGGTTTTGACGTAAATCTTGAGTTCTTTTAGCACTTCGTCGTAGTTTAACACCCATCTGTTACCGTGTTTGAAACTAAAAATCTTTTCGTTTTTTATCAGGTATTCTATATCGTGCTTATCAATTTGCCACCTTTTATAACGCTTGTTCCAACTATTTACACAGTACCGAAGATTTCTCAGACGTGGCACTTCGTAATGTTCGCTGATTGATTTTGGGTTGACTTTTCTCATAAAGTTTTCAATGTCTATTAACCAAGCCTTTTCGTGTATTTCCATAAATATATCATTGTCAAGGCAAAACTTTCGGCAGTTTGGTCGGCGAATAATTGTGTTTGCATCTTCGGCAAGAAACATTTTTAAATCAAGCCAATTAGAGCCTAAGGCTCTTTCGTTGCATTCGTTGTAAGATCCCCAAGATCCGATAACAATACTGATGTTTCCCATTGTCAATCCTCCGATATGTAAATCTTGATAAGCATGTTTCCGTATTCGATATAATGACCTTTGTCATCTTCAAATACGTCGTAAGTGATAACGGAAATCTTTCCGTTGTTGGTGATTGCATAGATGATTTCGTTTCTGTCAGGGTAATAAGCAACAGTATCAAATCTGATAAGGCTTTCACCGTCATTGAAATCAAAACCATCTTCATCAATGAATGCAATTTTGTTGAGTTCAATCATTTTTCTAACTCCTTTTTATTTGATATTGCCGTTCGGCAAGGGAGTGGTAGTACAAGTCGAAACTCATTCTTTATGCGAATATGGTTGCAATGGGCAATAGCAACCACAAATCCTTTTTAGTGAAAAATAGTGCTGTAAAATAAAAAAGCCAAACCATTTCGAGCTTGACCTTGTAAGTTTATATTCAAATTTTAAGTGCTATTTTTCACGGCGGTTGCTATCGCCGCTGACTTGTGCTACAAACACCGGACGAAAGGCAATAAAATATGAAATCTTTACTTGCCGTCTTATTTATCTTTACTTTTGTTCTTACTGTGCTATAAAAATGTAAAGAAATCGGCAAAAAACTTATTTTATCGACACTGTTTTTGCAAAAAATCAAAAATCACTATCCATAAAGTAAACTTTAGAAAACTTGGAGACTTGTCGAGATGTCGTATTTGAAAAGACAAATGGAGGAATCGAGTTAATAACCTTTTGTGCAACATTTTAAGCAAGATTTAAGCAAGATGATTGATTTTCATCGGTAATTATGGTATAATAATTTCAGATTTGAAAGGAGAATCAATTATGTACAAACCGCCTTTTTCAATTTCTAACTATATGCTTTCTAAAACCATTTCCATTACAGAGAAATTAGGTCAGATTACTACGTTTAATTCCTTAAAACGTATGCCAACACTAAGGCGGAATAATAAAATTAGATCCATTCATTCATCATTGGTTATCGAGGCTAATTCATTGTCTCTCAATCAAGTAAGAGACGTTATTGCAGGCAAGCCGGTTATAGGACCTCAAAAAGAGATACAAGAGGTCAAGAATGCTTATAAAGCCTATAATATGATAAACGAGTTCGATGGATATCGTGAATCGGACTTGCTTAAAGCACACTCGATTTTGACATACCTTATTGAGAATGATGCCGGCAAGTACAGAAACCATGGCGAAGGAGTATTCGACGGAGAAAAAGTCATCTTTGTTGCCCCGCCGGAAAATCTTGTGCCGTCGCTTATGCACGATTTGTTTGACTGGCTCAAAAATGATAGTGATACCCACATATTGATAAAGTCTTGCGTATTCCATTATGAATTTGTTTTCATTCATCCCTTCAGCGACGGAAACGGCAGAACTGTCAGACTTTGGCAAAACGTGCTACTTACAAAATGGAATCCGTTGTTTGAATATATTCCGATTGAATCACAGATTCAAAAATACCAGACTGAATATTATGAAACAATAGCGAGATGCCATCAGGAAGGAAACTCGAACGCTTTTGTTGAATTTATGCTCAAGATGATAGACGAAGTTCTTGATGAAGTGATTGCCGGAGTAAAACAAGAATCAGAAAATATTTCCGAACAAGTCAATAGATTGTTGGACGTAATGGAGCCTGATATTCCGCTATCCGCCAATGAAATTATGGAGCGACTGGGAATAAAGTCTAAAGAAACTTTGAGAAACAGTTATCTCAATCCTGCTCTTGAAAACGGACTTATAAGAATGACTTTGCCCGACAAACCCAAAAGTAAGAATCAACGGTATTTCAAGTAAGATATTGGTCAAGATTTAAGCAAGATAGCTTTTAATGTAATATGTATAGGATATAGGCTTAGCTTAATAAGGTGTAGTTTTGCATTGGTATTATTTTGGTATAAAGTGTTAGGACAAAAAATGTCGTAGATGGATAAAAAAAATTAAAATATAATGTAGTTACAAAAACTCGAAGGAGGGCTGCATGAGCAATGAACTTTCATTAAGCTTGATTGTCGGGATAAACTTAAAGCGATTGATACGAAGTTCTAGATATAGGACGCAGGAAAATTTTGCTTATGAGTTTGGAGCGGAAATCAGAACAGTTAGTAGGTGGTTGAACGCAGGTGTCAAAAACATTGATACATTAGAGGAAATTGCAGATTTTCTAGAAGTTGATGTTTTTGAATTGTTGAAGAAAAAAGATGATAGAGAAAAAGGAGAATAACTATGTATTATTTTGTTAATTTCACTTATAAAGACGAAATTATGGAGGCGGATCCAGATGTGACGCTTTTGCCTTGTGAATGGGTGGTGAAGGCTGATAGTAAAGAAGAAGCAATCGAGCAAATCAAAAAAGATATTGAATTGGATGAAATCCTTGAAATAAGAGAAATTTCCGTGGAGGAAAGAATAATAAGAGAGCAAGGCGACCTTCTTGAGATGGTTAAACGAGAATACTTGTATAGAAGATGTGGAAATATGCCTATTCGCGAATACAACAAGATAAGTAGAGAAATGGAAAATAATCCTGAGTTGCAATATCTTGCATTAAAGGAGTTTAATGCTAAGCAAAGGTTGACAAAAAGGCTGTCTCGTCAAAAAGGATTTAAGGACATGACGATGGCGGAATTTAACGAGAAAATCAATCAATTGATTGATGCTAAGGATGAAGAAGAATTTAATAGGATTTTGAAGTCTATACAAAAGGGATAATAAAAAGACCGTAAAAAATTAAATTATTTAAGAGATTACCTTTTAGAGCAGTAGACGGCGGTAGGCATAGCCGTCTGTCTGCGCTCTACAATTCGGCGGTCGGTATTTGTTGGATAATCTCAGAAGGAGTAAAAACTATGTCAAAGTTTAAGAAATTTATTTCAATGATACTTGGCGTTGTTTTATGTTTCACAATGGCGATTTCTCTTGTGGGTTGTGGAAATACGAATAACGACGATGAAACAGTAACTGTAACGGATATGCTTGGCGAAGAAGTAACTGTAAAAAAGAATCCTAAAAAAGTTGCTTGCGCGTCAAGAACGACTTACGACCTTTTGATTGCTTTTGGGGTGGCAGATAGTATAGACGGTGTTTATTATTCCTTGCTTGACAACGAGTGGTCGTCGGTATTTGATGCAAAGGCAAATGAAAGATATAGTTTGGCGTATCAAGAAAGTTATGAAACTTATATTGCACGTGAGGTAGATATCGTGTTTTCTCCCGAAAAATACATAACGGACGGATTAAAAGAACACGGAATCAAGGCGTTGAACGTTAGTTTATACGGCAATCCCGATTTTAGTGGATATGTATATTTCTTTGCAGATTTAGTAAAGCAAATTTGGGATAGCGAAGAAGTGGCACAAAAGGTGGATGCTTGGAAAGCGCATATGCAAAATGCGATATCGGGTATTCAGGCGGAACTTGCAAAGCACGACGATGAACAAAGAACGGTTTATTACGTTCGAGGGGACAAGAATAAAGGCGTAGGATATACAGATACGGTTGGCTCGTTTACAGAGTATGCTTATAAAGTTCTTGGTATGAAACCTTTAAACGACCAATTTGAATCAAATAAACCATCGGCGGAAGAAATTTGCGAGCAAAATCCCGACGTGTTCGTAGTGGGTGGTATTTATCAAAAAACCTTAATGAACGCATTACAAGAAGAACCTTATAAAAATCTTGATGCTGTTAAAAACGGACAAGTTTTCAATATCCCTATCGGTCTTACAATGTTTGAACAATTAGGGGTATTCTCTCCCGTGTTCCTTTGTGACCAAGCGAATAAACTCTATCCGAACTATTTTAACTACGACGTTAAAAAGCAAATTCAAGATTTGAGTAAGGAATTCTTTGGAGTAGAACTTACGGATACGGAAGCGCAAAATATGCTTAATGGTTTGAGTAGGGAGGGAAACTTACTTGCTTAATCAAAAGAAAAATTGGCTAACGGGCGTATTTTTTACGCTCGTTAGCCTGACCTTTGTGGTTGTTTTCATTTTGGCTTTAATAGTAGGAAGATACGATATTTCTATCGGCAATTTTTTCAAAATGTTATTTGGCCAAAGCGGATATGAAATGGAACGCAGTATCGTGATGAATTTGCGTTTACCGAGAACGATTATTGCAGCACTTACAGGACTTGCTTTAAGTGTTTCGGGACTTTTATATCAAGAAACCTTTCAAAACAAGTTGGTTTCGCCTGATTTGCTTGGCGTTTCTTCAGGTGCAGGTGTTGGCGCTGCGCTTGCAATCGTGCTTGGTTTATCTTCGGTAATTGTAAGTTTCTTCGCTTTCGGTTTTGGTGTTTTGACGGTGCTTGCTACGATGTTTGTTGCAAGAGCCTTTCAAAACAAATCGTCAATGGTATTAACGCTTTCGGGTATCATTGTCGGTGGCTGTATGGGTGCGATATTATCGTTTATTAAATACCTTGCCGATGCAGAAACAACGCTTGCAAGTATTACGTTTTGGCTTATGGGCTCGTTTGAACATTCGGTAATGGACGACGTGTATGTATTATTGCCTATTGTAGCAATTTGTTCAATAGTTATTCTTGCAATAAGTTATCGTGTTAATATCGTTGCGCTTGGAAGAGAAGAAGCACAAACTAGGGGAATAAATTATAGAGCGTATAGAACTTTAATTATTATCGTTGCAACATTGCTTACGGCAAGTTCGGTTGCTTTTGCAGGAACGATTAGTTGGATAGGCTTAGTTGTTCCGCATATCGTTAGGCTAATGGTTGGTAGAGATACGAAGAAAACCATTCCTATGTGTATGCTTTTCGGTGCTACGTTTATGGTGATTGCCGATATAATTTCTCGTGTATTTACGGCGGCGGAAATTCCTTTATCTGCGGTAACAGGGCTCTTTGGAACAATTATTTTCGTTGTATTGCTTTTTGTAAGGAGGGATACGATTCGTGAAAATGATTGACGTTAAAGAACTTTCTTTTAGGTATCAAAAAAAGGGGAAACTTGTTTTAGATAGATTAAATTTTTCTTGCGAAAAAGGCACAGTCAACGTTTTAATAGGCTTAAATGGTTCGGGAAAGACGACGCTTATAAAAACGATTGCAGGGCTATTGGAAAACTATCAAGGCGAAGTTTTTATAGATGGAGAAAATTTGAGAGGACTTTCTATAAAAGAACGGGCAAAGAAAATGGCGTACGTTGCACAGCGTTCTAATGCAGTTGACGATTTTCCTGTATTAGATTACTTGTTGTTTGGCACGGCTAATAAAATGAATTTTTATCAATCTCCCAAGGAAGAAGATAAAAAGAGGGTTTTAGATTGCGCTAAGCAGTTTGGAATCACACATTTGCTTGATAAGAAGTTGGGTGAAATAAGCGGTGGCGAAAGACAAATCGTTTCTATTTGTGCGTCTATTGTGCAAGATACAAATTTAGTGATTTTAGATGAGCCGACTTCTGCTTTGGATATAAAAAATCAACACGCTGTTTTATCTATAATTAAAAAAATTGCTAAAGAACAAGGAAAAACTTTTATTTTATCATCGCATAATCCTAACCACGCTCTATATTTAAGTAGCAATGTGTTCTTATTGAGAAGTGGAACAATTGTGGCGCAAGGACAAGCGGAAGATATTATAAATATTGAAGAGTTAAAAACTGTTTATGGCGAAGATATTTGTTATAGCGTAGAACTTCCATATAAGGAAATATCTTTTATGGATTAGACGCAATTAAATAGTTGCAATGGAGAATATCAACGGACAATTTTTTCGTGCCGTTGATATTCTCACTGACTTGCGCTACAAAAGACACAACGAAAGGCTATAAAAAGTGGAGTATACATTTTATACAATTATCCAAAATAGAGATAAAACTTCTAAAAAATTTCGGCAAAAATTTTGAGCACTC
>ERZ780079.93-NODE-93-length-47854-cov-11.454_pt1 | contig 47854 bp, 47 predicted proteins | sample MGYA00511087_ERZ780079 | MGnify/ENA primary metagenome ERZ780079 (study PRJEB29588, sample SAMEA2142583) | human gut metagenome | biome: human gut; feature: human-associated habitat; material: faeces | place: Denmark | collected 2008/2010 ... | reverse complement strand
GTGTATCAAGCTTCATTGAATTTCAATCCACGCCCTCGTGAAGAGGGCGACAGCAAATTTATACAATGATTATCTTTATCTTGAAGCTAAATATCACATTTCGGACATTTTCCCTCAATAAAATCATTAATAACTAAATTTGCACTTTGATAATTTCCTTTATAAGTAAATTATCGTGTGCGAATGTCTACGGAAAATTCTGCGCACTACACATTCGCACAAATCTAGAAAATCAAAGGTTCTTCAACCTTGATTGCGGACTTAGCTCCGTAATGCTCAATACGATTTGAGTATTTATCGCCAAGATTATAGAATCTAAGACTGTCTTTTTCTGTATCAATAAGTTCTTTGAGTTTAAATTTCAGTTCGTGTGCCTGAGTTGCATCTACAACACATTCAAAAACCGAATTCTGAACTCTGATACCGTAATTGAGACATTGTTTTGCAACTTTCCTAAGTCGACTTTTCCCGGCCGATGTTTCGGTGTTTACATCATAAGTTATTAACAGAAGCATAACTACCTCCAGAGCAACATAGGATATTCATCCAGATCGCCTCGGATATATCTTGAAAGCAGAAGTGCCTGTATATAAGGAAGCAGGCCCCATTCAACCTTTTCCTTTAAAAACGGATGCATAACAATATCCTGTTTTCTGTTCTGCCAATGCGTCAAAAAGACCTTTCTGCCGTCTTCGCTTAATAATACTGCGCCATCTTCTCTCTTTTCAAAATCGCCGTTATTTATAATGCGCTTGTTGATAAGACTTATAACAAATCTGTCGCACATTATCGCTCGGAATTCTTCTACAAGATCAAGCGCAAGCGACCGTCTGCCGGGGCGGTCTGTGTGCATAAACCCGACGTAAGGATCAAGCCCTACGGTTTCAAGTGCAGAGGTACACATACCGGTTGCAACAGAATACGAAAAAGACAGTAAAGCATTGACGTTATCAAGCGGCGGCCGTTTACTTCTTGTTACAAAACGGAACTCATCTTTCTGTTGAAGTATAAATTCGTCAAAAACCGAAAAATAGAGCTGTGCAGATTCTCCCTCGATTCCACGCAAAGTATCAATATCAGAAACGCTCTGACACTTGATTATAGCCTGTGAAAGAAGGTCGGAACGGTTTTTCAGTTTATCAACATCAACTTGTAAAGAATGATCTCTTACTGCTCTTTCGATAACATAGCGGCTGTTAAACAATTTTCCGATAATAAAATTCTTTGCTAAAGAAAGACTTCTCGCCTCATCATCCGCTATTCTGAACTGTTCCCGTCGCAGATACACATTTCCGCTGATTGCTCCCTCTGCTCTTGCAAGAAATTTTCCGCTGCGGCTCATAAATGTAAGCCCGATATTATCTTCAGTGCATTTATTCATCAATGCAGGACTGGCTCCCCTGCCGCCGAATATCACAATATCCTCGACATTATGCAAAGGAAGACGTGTTTGCGTATCGTCTTTGCTGTGCATTACTATATTTTCGCCGTCAAGGGACAGATATTTGTCAGGCGTGATTACATAAAGCGTATTTCTGAGCTTTCTCATATACTGTCCCCTTTCAAGCGATTTTTAATATATTCCGATGCTGACGAAGATGTTGCCGATGGTAAACACAAATTGTTCATCGAACAAGCATTACAACACCTGTTCTTTTTCACAACAGGTGTATGGTGTGCTTTATACAGCCTGTGCATTTCGCTCAACACAGACGAAAGTCTTACTCTTAGTTCATCAGTGAACTCAACTTTCACCCTGCGTCTTATCTGCCCGTAATACATATATCCGTACGGTATGCTGCAACACAGCATTTCTTCAAGGCAAACAGCCTGTGCGATAAGCTGAAGATCGTTACAGTCGCTGTCAATAGGTCTTCCCCTTTTATATTCTACGGGGATAACGCTGTACTTCCCTTCTCTGCCAAAAAGACATATTCCGTCTTTTGACCTATGGAATTCAACTATATCGCATTCACCGCTGATACCGTATTCCGATGAAGAAACCGGCATACTTCTGGTAACAATAACATCCCTTCGCATTTCGGTAAAATCTCCGTCGTGTGCATTACGATGAAGAATGTTGCCGTCAACCGTGAGGTAGTTTTCGTTCCATTGCTGTTCAATGTGCAATAATGCCCATTGTCGTTTGCAAAACACAAAATGCTGTATGCCGGAAATCATCAGATATTCATCTTCACTGTAGCTCATTAAATATTGTCAATTATCTCAGGCTGTACTGCACCCTCGGGATTGTTGAGTATAATATCATAATCGGCTACAGAATTAGGTTCCTTTCCTTTAAGCTCAGCCTTTTCCTTTATCTGAACAGCATTATGTATCTTTGCAGAAGATACCTTAGGTGTTTTACCGTCATGCTTCCACCAGTAAACTCTGCACACCTGCATGCTTCCTTCGGGGCGTGCGGAAGAACAATCGTTTTCAAACAGCGTTACGAGTGCCTTTTTTATCTTTTCCGCATCTTCGTCGCTGAAGCCTGTTTTTTCAGCAAGCTGGCAGTTAATACTGCCCTTGAATACATACAGACCGAATTCGATGCGATGTTTATAGCCAAAAGTGGATGAGTCCTTTTCAGTTTTTCCACTTTCACTATTAACACTTTTGGTTATCTTCATACTTGATATGTATATAGGTGAAACACTCTTTGCTATGCTGATTGATACCGGTCCTCTCACACTTGCTGAAACATTTTCATCTTTAGTTTTTCCTTTAAGTGCAAACACCTGACCAAAGCTGCGGACATCTATCCACTGTTCACAAGCGATCCTTGCGTATTCATCCTTGTTGGTATTCTTGCCTGAAGATGCTTTTTTGAGTTCATCGCAAGAATCCGCTCTTGCTCTTAAGCTGTCGCATCCGTCATCACACTTGTCATCACTCTGTACGAATATTCTTTCGCCCATATCCTGAAGTCTGTTGCGTATCTTACGCTTGATGCAGACATCTGAAATCTCACCCAGACCCTTTGAATTTATTCTGGGACGGTTACCGCTTAAAGGATCGCCGTTGGGGTTTGCGTCTGTTGCTGAGATAATAACCTCAAAATCAACCTTGTTTGCTAATGTGCTCATAATTATTCTTCCTCCTTGTTATCGTCTGTTTTCTTTGTGAAAAAATCATTCATCTGACAGCTGTATGCGTGCAGAAATTCCGAAGACAACGGCGAATTATCTTTGTAGGTATCCAACGGGAACATCGCTGTGATCTGATTTATCATACGCTCAAAATAACTTCTCTTACCGATATTCATTCTGTTGAGATACGGTCTGAGACTCAGACAAAGCACCTTCCATGTTTCGCACGGGTGATTTGAAAATGCCTCAATCAAGCGCTTTGCGTTAGTCGGTCGGTTTTCGTTATCGTCATATGTTGAACCTTCCGCATAATCTGCTACTGCAAGCAGTCTGCCGTACAGATAATCTCTGTCGCAGCATTCTTTTTCAAGTGACATTGTACACTCTCCTTTTGTTTCGATAATTCTTTTTCGTATCATGCCGCAGGCACAGTTAACAACTCTTTGCCAGTTGTTGCTTTTATTATCAAAGGCATTGTATCTGCAAGCTCTGATGAACAGTTGGTTTACTATATCCTGCGGTATTCTTCCGCCGCATACGATATACGGAATAAGTCGCTGATAAACATCTTTTTTTGTTTTTTCGCCCGGCTTAAGCACACTTCCTTCTTCATTGCCATAAGCACAGGCGGCAATTTCGTATACAGAAAAAGAACGACGTTTACCATAGCATATCCACGAGGTATCTCTATGCCATTTTTCAAGGTTAGAAAGATAATCCGAGGTTGCAACCTCAGCATATTCCGTCATTGAAAGTCTTCCCGTTGTAGCACTGTCGAACATAATCAAAAGAGTTTTAGAATCGCTTTTGTATTTGTTTTTGGTACCCGTAATAGAAGCTATCGTAAGCGTTTTGTTTATTTCGCCGGTGTTGCTTTCAGGAATATAGCCATCTTCATCGTCATCAAAACTGCATCCCTCAAAAGGCTTTTGAATTTCTTCAAGATTATTTTCCCATACCAGAATGCACAGACCGTCTACAATATAGCCTTGTTTTTTTATCAGGCATTTAAGCGCATTGTGTAACTTCTGCGAGTAGTCAAAGCTGATTGCGGTAGCCTGAGTTTTATCCGCAAATCTTCCTCTATATGAAAAACCGCTTTCATCGTTTGTGGAAAACAGCTTTGCCTTATCGCCGGTATTTCGTATTTTAGACGGATGCTTATATGTTATACCGCCATGTTCGCCTGTAGCATAGCAAATATCCGAAGTTGCACAATCGCCGCAGACATACGCTATATACGCCTGATACAAGCTCTCGTCTTTCCATAGCTTTTTTCCGTCAACGCTGAATCTCACAAAGCAATCTGCGGGATCGGTATTGGCTATCTTTTCATCGGATAATTTGCCTTTTTCATTCAAAGTGAATATCCCTGCGTCAATCAGATCAGCAATTATAGTGCCTTTGGAAAGATAAGTGTATACAGCCTTTACTTCCTGCGGTGCAGATCCTGACTCGCACCATTTTTTCAGATTTTCGATATACGCATTATAATAATCGCTGTTGTCGCTTTTTTTGACATCTGCATACTTAGGATAATCGCCTGCAATATATATCAGTTTATCTGCAAGCGGATGCGGATTGATACCCGCTCCTCTGGACGATGAATCCTCTGTTACGGGAATTATTGTAACAGCATCTTCTTTTTCGACTTTTTCTGCGAATCCTATTGACGGTATAGTGCCATCTGAATTGATATCTATTGTAATTTGTGCATTCTGCGTCGAATGACAAAGCGGAAGTAAATTCCGGTCATTCGTTGAATTCAGAATGTCATATGCTCTCATCAATTCATCAGTCCAGCTCAATATCATCACCCCCGCCTATAAAGTCGAATTCTTCAAGTCCGCTGAAATTATCAAGATCTTTACCAAACGGCTTTATTTTCATATCACGGATATGCCTTTTCTGAGATTCGGGTATATCATTCGGATGATCAAACTTTATAACCCCGTCTTTCATAACAGGCCGCCAGAATCTGACGGTAAGTTTGCCCTTGTCTTCTTCCCTCTCAGCTTCGTCTGCATAAGTAATGCCATGATACATAAAGCCATATGGAATTTCTGTACCCTGATAATAGCTTACACCTTCATCATAGCTGCAAGGCTCGACATACCCCATACATTCTCTTGTACCGAGGAAAATATCACGCCTTCCGCCACGCTGTATCATGCGTTTTGCAATGTTATGATGCTTGTTTTCGTTCCGGTCTTTTTCAAGCTCGGGACGGTTGTCATTCCATTCAAAGTGCGCTCTTACCCTGTACTCCACATCTTTAAGATAGGTGTAATACGAAAGGTCGTTGCCTCCGCCGTATTTAATCGGACGGATGCCCTTACGTTCCATAGAGATCTTATTCATCACCCTGCACTCGTCTATCACCCATATGATAGTCGGCTTCCAGTATACGCTCATTAGTATGCCTTTCAGCGCCTCATAAGTCGGTATGGGATAACTGAATTTTTCTCCGCCCGGACGTGTCAGCACGTCTGCAAACAGTGCTAAATCTCCGCTCACCTTGAACTCGACAATATTATCGTGTTCGGTTTTGCTCAAAATTCTTACCTCCTTTATTTTCGGGTTTGTGCTTTCGCTTTTACCCGTATTTTGCATTTTAAAATTTATGTCAGCCTGTTCTAACAGACAGGTCACACATCGTGTTGTATGTATCCGATATTTGAGGCAAACTCAGACGAACATTGCTTCCTGAGGTTTGCCCTCTGTACTTAGCCCTGTAGCGTTATTGTAAAACTCTTTTTTCAGCGCATAGATATACATTTTTTCATCCCGCCTTACCTTAATCTCGTTTAAAGCATCGTTTTCAGCAAGCTTTTTAAATGTATAATCGTATACATTTACAATGTACTGCTGTGCTTTACGCTGAAGCTCAAGAGCCTGCGATATAGTTGTTTCACCGTTAAGAGCTTCGATTATTCTGCTCGCCTCTTCATTATACGGCACTATTATATCAATAGTGTTATTATCTATCATTCTGAAGTTATCTCCTGCTGTTTTGAACGCCTGCCTTGACCTCCAATCTCCTTTATCATTGCTGAAAATTATATTGCGAGACAACAGATCAAGAAGGCTGTAATTTGAATTTCTGATTTGATATTCAAGCATATCGCCATTACTGTCACAGGCACAATCTTCATAGTAATCACGAAAATATCTTTTCATAATATCAACCGACAACAGTTGCTCACATCCGTATTTTCGTACTATCAAACCGCATTGGCGCTGTGCCTCTTTAAGTTTTCCGAGCTTTTCGATATATTCATCCTTCAGTTTGATTATATATACATTCCTGCGATCATCTTCACCGTTTCTGTTACATCTTCCTGCCGCCTGAGCTATGTTATCAAGACCTGCACTTGAACGTATTACACATTTAAAGCTGATATCGACCCCTGCCTCTATAAGCTGTGTCGTTATGCATATCACACGTTCATTATTATCAAGCATACGGCGTATATCATCAATTGCCTTGCGTCTGTGTGCCGGACACATATTTGTGCTGAGGTGAACCACTTTCGCCTTGATTTCTTCTTCGTCATTAAGTTGCGTTACATTCCTGAATATTTCTGCCGCCGCAGTTTTAGTGTTTACTACAAACAGAAGATTCCCGTTCTCACGGTACTTGTCCATACATATTACCGCAGCTTCTTCATAAGTATTTCCCTGATTATTCAGCAACGATACAACTTCAGTTCTTTTAAAATCTTCAAAATCCTTTGTATAATCCCCTGTCATCGAGCTATCTTTGTCAAGCATTATAGGATATTTGCACTGTTCAAATGTAGGTTGTGTTGCGGAACATAACACTATCGTGCATCCCATAAATTCGGAAAGAAAATTCATAGCAAGATTAAACAAATATACGCACCTTATCGGTATTGATTGCACTTCATCAATTATGATTACCGAATCAGTAAATCTGTGCATCCTTCTCAGAGCTTCTGTCCTGGACGAGAATAATGTATCAAAGAACTGCACCATAGTAGTGCAAATAACCTGTTTATCCCAATGCCTGCAACGCAGCTCATAGTCCTCAAGCTCATCATTGACTTCTTCTTTACTCTTATGCTTATTATCAATAATTTTGCAATACATATCGGAGTGATGCTCAAGGTAGTTATCATCTCCCGCTATCTCACGGATCACATCTCCATTCTGCTCAAGTATGGACATAAACGGAGAAATGTAAAAAATGCGTTCCTTTTTATGCTCAACAGCATATTCAATCGCAAAACGCAATGCCGAAAGCGTTTTTCCGCCACCTGTAGGAACAATAAGCTGAGCTATACCTACATCATTTTTGGCAAATGCACAGCATCTGTCCGAAATGTTCATTCGCAGTTTTGATATTAAACTGTCGCTTCCGGAAAATTTACTCAGCTTGTTATCCAAACGCTGTTTCATATCAAGCCAATTACGCCGTATTTCATCTTCAGACGGTTCGGTAATTCCAATACCTTCCATAAATTCAGCTGTCGCCGTCCTGTCAGCGTCAATAAGGCAGGACTCGGTCAGTCTTTCCAACAATCCGTGATAAAAAGCTAATGTTGTGAAATATTGTTTTCTGTCTTTGGCACAGCAGATTTCTTTCATCTTTTCAAAAATTCTGCGATATTCATCAGCCGCTTTATTAAGCAACTCATCAAGTTTGCTATCAGAGATAAGCTCGCTTATGTTGCTCTTGATTTCGTCATAACGTTCATTTTTACTGCATCTGTAATCAAAATAATCATCATTGTTCCGTGTATACCAATCATTCAGTCCGTGATGAGAAATAATGATTCTCGCAATTAATCTTATGACTTCTTTTTTATATTTATCATCATCGTTTGAAACCAGTTCCAAAAGAAATTTTGCTCCCGCATAGCTGTGATCGATTTTGCCTCTTTTAATGCCGTTCTCTTGCTTTATATATCCGTCGAAATCGTTATTTAACTTTCCCATATCGTGTAATAAAGCAGAAACGAAAACTGTACTTTCCATATTGAACGGGGCTGAATAACTACGAGCCAACAAAGCAGTTTTCTTACAATGCTCGCTGACTGTTTCTTCGGTAACACTTTCATTATCTAAGCCGCCTGTATTTTTTATATGAGCAATATGATCCATAATAATCCTCCATCAGATTATATCACTAAATTCAGTATACTATCAGCAAATGTAAATTTCAATGCTTTTCTGAAAGAAAAAGTAATTTTTTTGCAAATCCATGAGAGAATTTGTCGAATTTATTGAAATCAATTTCAATTTATATGTACTATCATAGTGTTGTTATCTGCTGCTTTTCTACATTATATCGTAATGATGCACTTACGTCAATCGTGAAAATCAACAATTTTTAGTCATTGCATTGTGCATAGTGACAATCCCATAATATAGTTCGGTATCATCTTGAAATTTTTCCGCATAAACTGTATAATATAAAGGTCCGGTAGATAATATCGGTGGATTGAAATAATTTTTATGTTGTATCTTAGTTCAGCACCAACCTGAGCCGCACAGTCGAAAGTCTGTGCGGCTCTCGTTGTGTAGAAACGCATTCACCTTACCATTATAAATTTTACCATATCCCCTGTACGATAAAACGGACATATATACAAAACTATCCCCATACAGCATTAAACTGTACGGGGATAACTAATCTTTATTTAATTTTCATATCTCTCAGAGCGATATACTCCTCATCGACTTTACCGGTATAGCGGCTCTCCGAACCGCCGAGGAAAGCCGTTATATGCTTACAGCATTGACTGTAGAACTCATCTTCATAATGGACGATATGCGCACCGCCAAGTGCAAAGCGGTCATCGGCATAAAACCTTTTAGAAATATCAATTACACAGCAATCGGTAAGACGTGCGAATTCTTCTTCAAATCCGTTTATAAATGCTTTTTTGGTTTTGAATGTGTTATCGCTGTCAGATAACATTTCTAACCGATTGTCAAGCGAAATATAACGGTCTTTAAGATCGGCTTTAATTAAAATAATGTTTTTTCCATAGCGCTCAGTGACAAATTTGCAGAAATTTTCAAGCACTCTTTCGAGATATTCACGGCTTCTTTCGTTAAATAAATATGTGCTTTCACATTTATCGGAAATCGATTTGTAAAAAGCGGTGCGAAGTATGAAATCATCCACCTCGAAAAGCGAATCGCCGTACTTACGCATATTGCAGATAAGGTCGTACATATCAACAATCAGCCATTCGGCATTACTGTCAGATAGAATACGTTTTCCTTCGTGCAAAAACGCCTCTTTAACAGTGCGTCTTCGCCACTTACTGCCGCAGAATTTATCAGCCGACAAATCGTTATCAAAAGGTATTTCAGGCTCGTCTGCAAGCAAAAACGGCTGCTTGAAAATGTACTTATCGACATAGATACCTGAGGAATTGCGGTTAACGGATTCACGGGAAATACAGCTGCCCCAGATGTCAACCAATACAGGTTTGTGCTGTGCTTCGTAGTCTGCAAGCAAATTGCGGTCATTTCTGATAAGGAAAATATGTTCGCAGTTATCGGAAACAGTATATTTGTAAACCTCAGAAAGTTTACGGGATAGTTGTTTTTTCATAAGGAAGTTCTCATCGAAAACAATCCTTATATCATCGTAACTGCAATCGCCAAGGTCGCCGTCAATACACTCAGCGGCTTTTATTGCCGAAACAAGCCTTTCTGCACCGGCTTTAGCGGAAAGCAGGATTTTTGCATCATCATAGGTACGGATCTCATTTTCACGCAGATATACAAAATACTCGAAATTCTCAGCGACAAACTGTTTTGACGTAAGCTCTGCCATTCTGTCCGATACATAATTCCTGTCAAGCAGTTCAGGTTGATAGGCTCTTGCTGTCATATTATCATAGTACTTTATGACACGCATAAGCTGCAGCCTTATTTCCGGTGCAGAAAAATATGTATCCTTGCGGATACGTTTTACCGCTGAGTTCAGCTTGATTCTTACATCATCGTAGAAAAGCGGCTCAAAGGACATCATATTGTCACTTTTTGACGACATAAAATAATTGCCGGAAACATCAATAACCACCGGCTGTAAAAGCGAAATCAGATAATCCTCATACAGCCTCAACCGCTTATTCAACGCATTTCTGCTTTTACCGTTTCTGAGCTGATTTTCTATTACGCAGATATTGCTGAATTTTAACCGCACTAATATGATTTTATCCTTATCATATTTTGACAAGACAATTTTCGCATATTCTTTAAGCGCAGATTTTACTGTTTTTTCGTCAAAAGGCGGAGAAATTTTTTCAAGCCTGTCTTTATTGGAATTGTAAAAATCGGAAGAAATAAAACTGCCTGATGCCGTATAGAAGCTGTCGCCGTACTTGTAGCACGAAACAGCCGCCGCTGTATAAAGGTCGATTACGATATAATCGCTGTCTGAGCCGTCTAAAAACGATTTGAAATTTTTATTTATATCAATTTTATTTCTTTGGCTGCCGGCTTTTCCCGAAAGATTACTTTTTTTGCTTACAAGCGATAAGGGCGACAGAATAAGAGCGGTATCGTCATAAGAAAAGCCGCTGTCACGGAAAATATTTCTCAGCACGGCTGAGCCTTGCAGCAAGAATTTAGGGTGTTTTCGTATAACGCCCTCCTTGCCGAGTATATCTCTTATGCGATCTTCGGAAATCTGTTCTGTTTGTGTCAGCAACCCGTCAAGAACGCTTACCGTATATCCGTCGGATGTATCCTTGCAAAGCGTCGGAATGCACGATATATCAGACTTTACTCCGCTTTCGGTCCTTGTGAGAATCAGATTTACAATTACACTCTCACGGTTTTCACGAAGCTCTTTCATAGATGACAAAAGATTGCCTAAAGAATAGAAGCACGTCACCTCTCTGCCGTCGGATGTGTGTATTTTACCGACCCTCTGCATAACGTGCGGATGAGAACCGATAATAAGATCCACACCGCACTGTGCCATATATTCAGCCGTCTTTATCTGAGAATTTCGAACCGTAACGGAATTCATAACACCCCAGTGCTGATATGCGATTATATACTCTGCGCCTTCATTTTTAAGCGTTTCAACAAGCTGTCTGAAGTGTTCAGGCTCATATTTCCCGATAATTTCGGATGGTATATTTTTCTCAAGCCCGTTTGATATTGAATTTACTGCTACAAATCCTACTTTTATGCCGTTTATATCGGCAATATGAGTTTCATCGTCAAGCGTACCGATATTTGCCATACCGCTGTTTCTGATACGTTGTACGGTAGCGTGAAGCCCTTCAAGCCCTGTATCACAGTTATGATTATTAGCGGTTACCAGTGCGTTGAATCCGCAGTTTTTCACTGCGTCTATGAAGGTGGACGGAGAATTGCAATTGGGGCTTCCGCTGTCTGTGCGTATCTTTTCATATTCAAACGGTGCTCCGTCAAAGCAGGTGGTTTCAAGCACCGCTACAGCATAATCGGCTGAACTGACCGTATCTTTAAGCGTTCCGAATGCGTCTGTAAAATCAAGCGAACGCAAAGCGGCTTTCCGCTGATGCTCAAGCGAACACATTATATCGCCGCAGAGCATGATTCTTGCCGTAGCCGGATAACGTGACATATCCCTGCCGACAACTATCTTAACAGTAAAAATCTGACCGTCATCAGCCGTCAGCTTTATCTCAGCTGCGCCGTCCGAAACAGCGGTAACCTGTCCGCCCTTTGTTACGGTCGCCACATCGCTGTCATCGCATTCAAAAGTAACGGCAGGCACTTTATTTCTGCATTCCCATACTATCTGTGACGTTTCGCCCTTGTTCATCGTAATTACATTCTGAGCTTTAAGGTGATGGCACATCGGCGTAAATTCTGCCGACTGTGACAGTTCACCGCATACCTCTTTCCCGTCACGATAGCTGAACGCTTTTACCCGTACAACATACTTTCTGCCGTTGCGAAACCCAAGTATCAGCTTTGAATTATTCTGTGCATAGCGTGTTTTAATGCACTTTTCCGGTTCATCTGCATTATAGAACTGCAATATATAGCCGTCTGCGCCCTCTACCGTCTGCCAGTCGGATCGCACCGATCCGTCATAAGCGGTAGCAAACAAGTTTTGCGGAGCTTTCAGCATGATGGTTACCTCCGTAGTTTACTTTTTGCTCAACGGTTTTCTTATTATCGAATGAGGAGGGAAAGAAACGGGATAGTCAAAATACATCTTTTCTGTCGCACGGTTTGCTATCTCCGTCTGTTCGCCCTTTGAATTTATCAGATAAGGAATATCCAGCTTAACAGGTGTCTTTCCGGGCGACAGCACTTCAAGGTCATCGTGAACGGTAAAATAGTTTCTCTGCGTGATATTCACCCTGCCGTTCTCACAGCTGTCAATTACGCCGACAAAGTCGCACTCACGGATGTAGCCGCTGTTCTCGTAATACTGGTTTGCGTCACCCTTGTTAAAATAAAAGCCGGTGCAATACTGTCTGTGACTTACCTTATAAACTTCATCAACCGCCCACTTCGGAATCGGTTCACCGTTTTTCACTGCATCAAGCGCAGCTCTGTAGGCATTCGTTACCGTTGCCGTATAATATGCGGATTTCGCTCTGCCTTCAATCTTGAAGCTGGTAACGCCTGCATCCTTAAGCTCTTTAAGATGCTCTATCATACACATATCCTTAGCGTTAAGGATATAAGAGCCACCATCGCCCTCCGACAGCTCATAGTAGTCGCCGGGGCGTTTTTCTTCAACTAAGTGATATTTCCAGCGACAAGGCTGAGCGCATTCGCCCTTGTTGGCATTTCTGCCTGTCATAAAAGCGGAAAGCAGGCATCTTCCGGAAAATGAAACGCACATTGCCCCGTGAACGAACACTTCAATATCCATATCCTCAGGTATGTTATCCCTTATACGCTTTATATTTTCAATATCTACCTCACGGGCAAGCACTACTCTCTTTGCGCCCATCTTGTACAGCTCGTTTGCTGTTACATAGTTCACTACTCCCGCCTGTGTAGAAACGTGAATTTCAAGATCTGGAACGGTACGCTTTATAAGAGCAATACAGCCGATGTCGCTTACTATTGCGGCATCTATTCCGCAGTCATATGCGGTTTTTATAAATTCGGGGAGCAGTTCTATCTCATCGTTTGACGGAACGGTATTGCAGGTAAGATATACTCTTACACCCTTTGCATGAGCGTATTCAACGCCATTCCTCAACGTTTCGGGATCGAATTTTGCCGCACCTGCTCTCATACCGAACATTGTACTTCCGAGATATACAGCGTCACAACCGTAATCAACGGCTGACATAAGACATTCAAGATCACCCGCAGGCGATAAAAGCTCTAACATAAATTTAACCTTTCTTTTACCTTATTATGACATTCCGCCGCAGAAAGCTCTGCGGCGGAATATTGATTGTTTGATTATTCGGCTATCGCATGATCCAGTCCGCACTTGCGGAGATTCTCCTCATGCTCCGAAATAGTTTCTGCAAAATACATTTCTGTTGTTTCGGGATCTGCACAGAAGTAGTAATAGCTTGTTTCAGGCGCATAAAGCACTGCCTTTATAGCGTCAAGTCCCGGGTTGCAGATAGGTCCTATCGGTATACCGTCACACTTATAGGTGTTATATGCGTCAAACATTTTCTGATCGTACTGCGATGTAGTGAGATGCGGCTTTATATGCTCATCAACATAATGTACGGTAACGTCCGATTCAAGATGCGGGAATGCTTCCGCATCAGCCATACGGTTGAAGAATACCGATGCAACATTGCCCATATTGGTCGTAGTATCCGCCTCACGCTGTGCTATCGAAGCAAGCGTTATGGTTTCGTCAAGCGTAAGCCCAAGCTCGCTCATACGGTTATAGTAACGTGCCGTCAGCTTGTTATTGAAGTTCTGATATATAATGTCAAGAGCATCTGCGGCATACTCGCTTGTATCAAGCTCCTTATTGTCCTCAAGGGCAGGAAGAATATAGAACTCGTATGTATCGGGGAATATATATCCTTCCATCTGATAATATTTCAGCTTTTTATTCTCAAGACGTTTCTGGAATTTATAAGTATCTCCGAGCGTCTTGCACTGCTCCATAAAATCTTCGGCACGGCAGACACGGTTATCCTCCATCATCTGAGCAATCTCATCAATAGTCATACCCTCGGTTATCTGTATTGAAACCGTCTGATTTACAGTAGACACTGTCTGCAGCTCAGAAATAAGCGCACTGTACGACATAGTTGTGTCAACCGTGAAAGTACCCTTTATGAACTTATCACCCTTGCCGAACATTTTGGTGTAGAGCTTGAACACATCCGGCATATTTATAATACCGAGATTTGCAAGATCCTGAGCGATTTCATCTGTTGTCGAATCCTCGTTTATATGTATCTCGGCCTGACAATAGGTTTTTCCGATTCCTGTAAAATCAAGTGCCGACTTTACAATGTATGTAGCAAGAAACGCAGAAATTGATATGATAAAAACTGACAGCAGAACGCCTGTGAGAATATGTGAAAACGTTCTTCTGTGGCGGTTTTTCGCTTTGATTTTCTTGTTGCGTTCTTTTTTTGCCGCAAGATATTCCTGATATTCTTCTTCGGTTACCTCGTCCTCCGCAGGCCCACCGTCCCCGGAAAGCGATTCTTCACTGCCCGGAACGCTTTCGTATCCGCTGTCATCAGATGAATCTTCGTTTCGCACTTCGCCTGTATGAAGCGCTTTTATCGAATCCATCATAATTGTGCGTTCTTCGGTGCTTTCGGTATTTTCATCCTTATGAGTTAAATCCATAGGATTATTCTCCATATTTTTGTCCTTTCCGTTTTTCTGTAATGACTATATCAACGCATCTGTCGTAATCATCGACAGGTATATCCTCCGTCAGAAATTCTTCATAGCATACTCCGACAGTATAGCCCTTGTAACCGTTTATAAATCTGTCATAATAGCCTTTGCCGTAACCGAGTCTGAAGCCTTTAGCATTAAAGCAGAGTGCAGGAACTATCAGCACGCTGTTTTCTGCACCGGCGGCATCAACCACAGCACAGCTCTTTTTCGGCTCGTCAATTCCGTACATACCTTTTTCAAGATCGTCAAATGTATGTATCACGCAAAACTCCATATTACTGCCGTCTATACATCTCGGCACAGCGACATTCTTTCCTGCTTTCAGGCACTGCGATATAAATTCTCTCGTATCCACCTCGCCGTCTGTCGAAACAAACGGCAGTATAGTATCCGCCGTCCGCACTTTTTCAAGGCTTAAAAGATTCTCGGTTATAGCGGCATTTTTAACAGCCGTTTCACTGTCGCAAAGCAGTTTTCGCTTCTGAAGCAAGGCTTTTCTCAGTTGTTTTTTCTGCTCGTTTACATTCATCTGCACTGTAAAGACTTAGCTGTCTTTTCTGCTTTTCCTTCACCGCAGAGTAATGCTCCGAGCGCAAGTCCGAATTCTACAGCCGCACCTGCTCCCTTTGCTGTAACTATGTTATCATCAATATTTACAAGGTCGCCCGTGAACATTGCACCCTCAAGGAATTGTTCAAAGCCGGGGAAGCAAGTTGCCTTTTTGCCTTTCAGAAGTCCCAGCTTTCCGATTATAGACGGAGCGGCACAGATAGCGCCTATCGCTTTCTTATTATCGGCGCAGAATTTTATAGCCGCCTGTACAACGGGGCTTTTCTCAAGGTTGAGCGTTCCGGGCATACCGCCGGGAAGAACTATCATCTCGACCTTATCTGTCATAATAACATCGCTGTCGGTAATATCGGCAATAACCGTAATTCCGTGTGCGCCTGTAATCTTACCGCCGCCTATTCCGACGGTAACTACCTCTTTTCCGAATCTCTTTAAAATGTCGATCGGGGCAATTGCCTCGGTTTCTTCAAATCCGTCCGCTAAAAATACATATATCATTCTGATTGTCCTTTCCCGGCATTATAAACCGCACTGAACTTCTCAACCATAAAACACGGGTGATAAGACTTCTTCGCCTTGCGGAGATTCTCCTCTCCCATATCCTCTTCCCTGTTTATATATTCAAGTCCTTTACAGAACCTGTTTGCCATCATATAGTTTATCATCGGATATGCTCCGTCATAATCGGTAAACGCTTTTTCAACGTGGGTCACAAACGTATCACTGCATTGCTGTTCGCCGTACGAAAACGCCTGTATCCTGCCATCGACTCTCAGTATACCGCCGACAAGACCTAAGTCGAAGAAATGCTCGAGTCCTATTCCGACAGCGCACATTTCCTCCGATTTATCCTCACTTTTATCGCAATCATTACGTATGCACCATTCGAGGCTCATCTGCTTGCATTCGTCAATATTGTCAGGCGTAATATCCTCAAAGCTCCAGTTAAGCTGTTTGAAACGGTTTATATAATTACGCTTTGAATGCAGCTTCTTTCCGCCGAGCGTTGCAAGCGACTGCGACTGATACACATAGTCGTACAGATCTTCGCTTGTATCAAAGGTGAACATACCGGGATAACGCTGTTCGAGCATCTGCTTATCCTTTATATCCATACTGCAGAATTCAAACGGTATTCCTGTACTGTCACAGTAATTTTTAAGTTCTGAAAGCAGTGCGTCCGTATCGCCTTTTCCTGCAGGAAACACGAAACAGTTCCCGTGCTTTGATACATAAAAATCCTGAAAACGTCCTACAGTAATGTTGTAAACACCGCTCCACACAAAGTTGTTTGTGAAGTTATACTCACAACCTCTGAAATCAGACAGCTTCAGAAGCGGATCTATCCACTGCTTGTCGCTTAGTTCAATTTTCTTTAATTCCAACACTTTATATTACCTTGCTTTTGTCTGTTATCAGCCGTAAATCAGCGCCGATAATTCTTTATTTATCTTTTCGGGAGTGTAAGGATTTTCACCGTCCGAGCACGGCAGTATATACCAGCCCTTCTTGTCGGCTGTGTATAGCGCCGTTTCCCGACATGCCTTAAGAAAAGCAACGTTGCTTTCGTGAATATCCTTCTTCGCCTCATCTCCGCCGTAACGTGCGGAAAGGAGCTTTTGCGACACCTCTACGGGCATATCCAGAAATATAATCCTTTCGGGACGTGGAATTGCGAATTTATCGTACTCGTAGTCCTCAAGCCACTCAAGGTACTCATCCCATCGGGACTTTTCCAGCTTTGCCATCTGATATATCGCATTTGAGGAGGTGTATCTTGCGGCTATTATGGTCTTGCCCGCTTTATAATCCTTTTCCCAGTCGGTCTTGTAGCTGATATAACGGTCTATCGCATAGAAACTGCCGGCCGTATATGCGCCCGTTCTGCCGTTTTCCTCGCAGAATTTACCGCTGAGATAGTCCTTGATTATCTCACCGCTTGCACTGTTGTAATTCGGAAAGCTGATGAAACGGATATTGCTGTCTGCGCTTGCTTTCAGCATCTCAAGCTGTGTGCTTTTACCGCATCCGTCAAGCCCTTCTATAACAAACAGTTTTCCGCATTTTCCGTTATTGCCGTTCATACAAACACTCTCTCATAATATAGTATAGTTTTATTTTATCACAAAATCCGTGTCAAGTCAACTTAAAATAAACGCACAAAGTCTTTTGTGACTTTGTGCGTTAAAAAGCATTATTCAACACATTGAACGTTCAACGGTGATTACGGCATTGAGCCTGCCGTCCTTTTCCGCAATTGCGTTCTTTATCATAAGAGCAAGCTCCCCATCCTTATATCTGAAGCCGAAAGGCGTTACGAGATCGAAAATTACATTTATCCTTGAAACACCGTCAGTAATGCGGAAATCGTGGATAGTAAGGCTGCTGTCGATATTTTTTATTATATCAAGAACCACCTTTTTTACCTCGTCCGCTTTCTTGTCATCCACAACGACAGGATCCATATGTATCGTAACACTGCATCTGTACTTTTCCCTGAGATCGTCCTCTATAAGATCTATAAGCTCGTGTGCAAGCATTATATCTGTTTTACTGCTTATTTCGGCATGGAGCGATATTACCATTCTGCCTACGCCGTAATCATGCACCATAAGATCGTGTACGCCGACTATTCCGTCATAGTTCATTACAGTGTTTTCAATTTCCTCCACCAGTTCCTTTTTAGGCTTTGTGCCAAGCAGCGGAGTGAGGCTTTCCTTGAATGTATTGAAGCCTGTGTAGAGGATAAAAAGCGCAACAATGATACCTGCGTATGAATCAAGTTCAAAACCGCTGAACAGCTGTATGAACATACAGATGATTACTACCGATGTAGAAATGCAGTCGGACAGCGAATCTGCCGCTGCAGCCTTCATTGTGGCGCTGTCTATTTTCCGACCGAGCTTTGTGTTGAACAGTGCCATCCACAGCTTCACAAGAAGCGACGCTCCAAGCACCGATACGGCAAGTATGCTGAACTCCGACTTTTCGGGCGAGAAGATTTTTTCAACCGAGCTTTTACCAAGCTCAAAGCCCATCATCATTATGATAAAAGAAATTATTATGCCCGAAACATACTCCATTCTGCCGTGACCGTAGGGATGTTCGCTGTCTGCAGGCATTCCTGCCATTTTAAAGCCGACAAAGGTCATTATTGATGAGCCTGCGTCTGAAAGGTTATTGAATGCGTCTGCAATTACGGAGATACCGCCTGATAATATACCTGCAATCAGCTTTCCGAGGAACAAAAGTATGTTAAGTACGATACCGGTAAATGCTCCGAGATACCCGTAACGCTTTCTGACAGCGGGATCGGATGTGTTTTTGCTGTCCTTTACGAACAGTTTTATAAGCAGATTAGTCATGACTATTCCCCCATATTACACGAATACGGAGCAACATAATGCGTTGCTCCGTATCGGATATTTAAGTTTTATCCGGATCAATCCTTATTGCCCATAAGCAGTACCATTACCGCCTTCTGTGCGTGGAGTCTGTTTTCAGCCTCGTCAAAGATTTCGTTTGCGTGTTCTTCGAATACCTTGGCTGTAATTTCTTCTTCTCTGTGTGCGGGCAGGCAGTGCTGTACCATAGCGTCGGGCTTAGCAACAGCCATAACCTCATCGTTTATCTGGAAGCCCTTGAATGCTTTCTTTCTGATTTCGGCTTCGCCTTCCTGACCCATAGATGCCCATACGTCTGTGAAGATAACATCTGCGTCCTTTGCGGCCTTTATCGGATCGTCTGTCAGTTCAAAGCAGTCATACTTCTTAGCAAACGCAAGTGTTGTAGCGGCAGGGTGGTAGTTCTCAGGGCAGGCAACAGATACGCTCATACCTGTCTTTAAGCCGCCGACAATGAGCGAGTTTGCCATATTGTTGCCGTCGCCTATGTAGCACATCTTAAGACCGTCAAGCTTACCCTTGTACTCACGGATTGTCATAAGGTCAGCAAGCACCTGGCAAGGATGAGAAAGGTCTGTAAGACCGTTGATTATCGGAATATTGCCGTATTCCGCAAGATTTTCAACCTCTGCCTGATCGAATGTTCTTATCATGATACCGTCAATGTAGCGTGATAAAACTCTTGCGGTATCCTGTATAGGCTCGCCTCTGCCTATCTGCATATCGCTTGCTGAAAGGTAAAGAGGATTGCCGCCAAGCTGATACATACCTGTTTCAAAGGAAACTCTTGTTCTTGTAGAAGCCTTGCGGAAGATCATACCGAGCGTCTTGCCCTTTAAATGATCGTGGGGAATGCCGTGCTTAAGTTCATACTTGAGCTGATCTGCGAGATTGAGAATCTCAATGATTTCCTCTGTGCTGAGATCCATCATCTTAAGTAAATGTTTCATAATTTTTTCCTTTCGGTTTTAGTTTTTATTTTATTTTAAAAGTTCTGCGAGTATTTCAAGACCTCTGTCAATATCCTCATAAGAGATAGTGAGCGGAGGAAGAAGTCTTAACTTTTCCTTTGCGGTAAGGATAAGAAGTCCGTGTTCAAGAGCGGCATTCAGTATATCCTTTGCATTCTTGGTCTTTAGCTTTATGCCAATCATAAGACCCATACCCGTAACCGATTCGACCTCGGGTATCTCTTTCAGCTTTTCGGCTATATATCTTCCCTTATCTGCAACCTGCGACAAGAAAATCGGATCCGCCGCTTTCTTCAGCACCTCAATTGCACCTGCACAAGCGATAGGATTTCCGCCGAATGTCGAACCGTGTGTTCCGGGAGTTAGTACACCTGCACACTTGTCGCCGCTGAGGCACGCACCCATCGGGATACCGCCTGCTATGCCCTTTGCAAGAGTTATTATATCGGCTTTCTTTCCGAAATTATCACCTGCAAGGAATTTACCCGTTCTGCCGACGCCCGTCTGTACTTCGTCCGAGATCGTCAGCACATCACGCTCGGCGCAAAGCTCAAATATTGCGTCAACGAACTTCTGCTCCAGCGGCACAACACCGCCCTCGCCCTGTATGTACTCAAACATTACGGCACATACCGTATCATCGAGCTTTGCCTTAAGGTCTTCTATGTTGTTTGCTTCAACATTTATAAATCCGTCAACAAACGGGAAGAAGTAGTTGTGGAACACGTCCTGTCCCGTAGCCGACAGCGTGCAGAGCGTTCTGCCGTGGAATGAGTTTACAAGTGTGATTATGTTGTGTCTGCCCTTGCCGTATTTGTCGAAGCTGTACTTTCTTGCTATCTTGATAGCACATTCGTTTGCCTCAGCACCGCTGTTGCAAAGGAACATATTCTTCATTCCTGCCGCTTCCGATAACCTCTCGGCAAACTCAGCCTGAACCTTTGTGTAATAATAATTTGAGGTATGCTGTATACTGCGTACCTGTTCGCACACAGCGTCAGCCCACTCCTTGTTGCAGTAACCGAGCGAGTTTGTGCCGATACCGCTGCCGAAATCTATATACGTCTTGCCGTTTTCATCAACAGCCCTGTCGTCCTCGCCCTTATCAAGCACAACATTCAGTCTGCCGTATGAGCCCATTATATGCGAGTTGAATTTGTCAATAGTATTCATAATCTGTCCTTTCCGCTTACGTCATTATGTCAGATAATCATAGTACCTGCGCCCTCGTTTGTAAGCAACTCTATAAGTATTGAATGAGGTATTCTGCCGTCAATGATATTTGCTTTCTTTACGCCTCTGCGGACGGCCTCGACACAGCAATCTATCTTAGGTATCATACCGCCTGAGATTATGCCCTGCTTTTTGAGATAAGGCACTTCTGAAACTCCGACAGTATGTATAAGCGTGCTGTCATCGTCCTTATCCTCAAGAAGTCCCTTTATATCTGTCATAAGGATTAGGTTTTCGGATTTCATCTCAGCCGCAATTCTTGCCGCCGCCGTATCAGCATTGATATTGTATACGGTTCCGTCCTTGCCTGCCGCAACGGTCGAAATTACAGGGATATAGCCCTTTTCGAGAACATCGTTTATAAGGTTTACGTTTACCTGAGTAATCTCGCCTACAAGACCTAAATCCGGATCAAGCTGTTCTGCCTCTATCATATGGTCGTCAAGACCGCAAAGACCTACCGCTCTGCCCTTGTGGCTGTAAAGCAGATCGACAAGATCCTTGTTTACCTTACCGCAAAGCACCATCTGAACGATGTTTATCGTTTCTTCATCGGTGTAACGAAGGCCGTTTACAAACTTGCTCTCCTTGCCGACTTTTTTCAGCATTGCGTTTATTTCGGGTCCGCCGCCGTGTACAAGCACTATCTTGATACCGCAGAGCGACAGCAGAACAAGGTCAGACATTACCGCCTGCTTCAGCTTATCGTTTGTCATTGCGTTACCGCCGTACTTGACTACTACTACCTTGTTTGAATACTGCTGTATATAAGGAAGTGCGTCGCTGAGTATACTTGCTCTCTTTTCGTTTTCAAGTTCCATCTTCTTTTGTCCTTTCGGTGTCAGCTTCTGTATTCTGCGTTTATCTTTACATATTCATAAGTCAGATCGCAGCCCCAAGCTACCGACTTATCCGCACCGTCGTGCATATCAATCCTGATAACAATTTCATCTTCTGAAAGTATCTTGAATGCCTCATCCTCCGAGAAGTCAACACCTGCGCCGTTCTCGCAGACCTTTACACTGCCCTTTGAAGATGACAGAACGACCTCGACCTTCGAAATATCAAAATCGCCCTCGGCATAACCTATCGCACAGAGAATACGTCCCCAGTTGGCGTCTGCCGCAAATATAGCCGCCTTTAAAAGACTGCTGTTTATAACAGACAGTGCAACGCTCTTTGCAACAGCTTCTGTAGGTGCGTGGTCAACAACGCATTCCATCAGCTTCGTTGCACCCTCGCCGTCACGGGCGGTTTCTCTTGCAAGGTTCATCATTACAGCGTAAAGACCGTTTATGAACACTTCATAATCCTTGTCCTCTGCCGTTATTTCCTTGTTTCCTGCAAGTCCCGACGCCATTATGCACAGTGTATCGTTTGTGGATGTATCACCGTCCACACTTACCATATTGTAAGTAATGTCGGCTGTCCTTTTCAGTGCCTTATGCAGAAGCTCCGCATTTATCTTTACATCGGTTGTGATAAAAGCAAGCATTGTAGCCATATTGGGATTTATCATACCGCTGCCCTTGCTGATACCGCCGATGTGACAGGTCTTGCCGTCAAGCGTAAACTCTACCGCAAGCTCCTTTTTGCGTGTATCGGTTGTCATTATCGCCTCGCACGCAAGCGAGCTTCCGTCCTCGCTTATGCTGTCTACAAGCGTCTTGATATTGTTCTTCACAGGGTCGATCGACAGCTTCTGTCCGATAACGCCTGTAGAGCCTACTATCATATCGTTCTTATCAATACCAAGCTCATTTGCGCAAAGCTCGCACATCTGCTCTGCGATCTCAATACCGTTTGAGTTACAGGTGTTTGCGTTACCGCTGTTTACGATAACCGCCTGAGCGATACCGTTCTTGAGGTGCTCCTTTGTAACGATTATCGGCGCACCCTTCACCTTGTTCTGTGTGTAGATTGCCGCCGCAGTGCACTTTGTGTCACAGCTTATCACAGCAAGGTCACGCTTTTTCGAGCCGGGCTTTATGCCGACATTGATACCGCCCGCCTTAAAGCCTTTTGCGGCGCATACGCCCTTATCCACTAATTTATAATTATCAAATTCAACCATTGTTATTACCTCACTTATTATACAAGTCCGGTCGTTTCGTCAATGCCCATCATTATGTTAAGACACTGAACAGCCGCACCGCTTGCGCCCTTGCCTAAGTTATCAAGTCTTGAGCAAAGCACTATACGGTCATCGTTTCCGCAAACGAATATCTCCATATTGTTCTTTCCCGATAATGTGTTTGCGGCAAGGAAACCGTTTTCGAGAACACCCTCGCCCATAACAGGCATCACCTTTACAAGATTTGCGTCTGCATAATGCTCAGTGAAAGCCTTATGAATATCGGCAAGCGTATATTTCTTCGGCAGAAGTCTTGTAAGTACCGGAACAGTTACGACCATACCGCTGAAATAATCGCATATCAGAGGATTAAATACAGGCTTGTAATCAAGTCCGCTTATCTTCATCATTTCAGGTAAGTGCTTATGCTCCTGAGGAAGCGCATACTGTCTTGGGCTGTAAAATTCTTCGGGCTTTTCATCGCTTTCGTACACTGCGATAGCCTTCTTTCCCGCTCCGCTGTAACCGGATACCGCATGAGCGACAACAGGATAATCGCTCGGCATTATGCCGGCTTTTACAAGAGGATATACAAGCGAAATAAAACCGCTTGCATAGCAGCCGGGAACAGCTACTCTCGATGAAGCCGCAATCTTTTCTCTGTGCTGCTTTGAAAGCTCTGGAAAACCGTATGCCCAGTCGGGATTTGTCCGATGTGCCGTAGAAGCATCTATAATTCGGACGTTACTGCCCTTTGCAAGCTCTACCGCCTCTCTTGCGGCGGCATCGGGCAGACAAAGGAACGTGAAATCGGACGAGCATATAAACTTTTTACGCTCATCGTTATCCTTTCTCTTGTCCTCATCTATCTTCATTATTTCAATATCGTTCCTGTCCTTGAAACGTTCGAGAATTTTAAGTCCGGTCGTTCCTTCCTGACCGTCAATATACACCTTTACGCTCATATAAGCACCTCTTATTTTTTAAGAAATCTTGTCATTCCGCAACCACGTTCATCATTAGGTCTGCGCATAAATCCGAGCTTTTCGTAGAACGGCTCTTTATCCTTTGCCGCCATAAGATTTATCATTATCGTTTCGCCCTCGTCAGCTACCGACAACGCTTTATCCATAAGCCTTGAAAGCATCTCTCTGCCTATTCCCTGTCCCTGATATTCGGGACGTACAATAACATCGCTGATAAAGAACTGATAGCCTCCGTCACCGACTACCCTTGCCGAGCCGACTTCCTTTTCTCCGTCAAGCGCCGTTATCGCAAACACCGAGCTTTTAAGCGCACAGTTAAGCTGTCTTGGCGAAAGCTCATACCAGCCTACGCTTCGTCTGAACGAATTTATATCGTGCGGCAATCTGTATTCATAAGTTATCATCAGATGTTGATACCGCCCAGTCTGTCTTCAAGCTCAGCTATCTGACGCTTTACCGCATCCGGAGCGGGTCCGCCGTCAACGCCTCTTTGCATAACGCAGGTATCAAGGCTGATAGCGTCATATACGTCATTATCAAACGTTTCGCACAGCTTCTTATATTCTTCTATCGGGAGCTGTTCAAGCGTTGTATTCTTCTCTATGCAAAGTGCAACGAGTGTACCGGTTATCTTATATGCCGTTCTGAAAGGAAGTCCCTTCTTTACAAGATAGTCTGCACAGTCTGTAGCGTTGATAAAGCCCTTTGCGGCGGCAGTACGCATATTGTCTTTAAGTACCGTCATAGTCGCAAGCATAGGAGTAAATGTCGAGATACACAGCTTTACTGTGTCCACTGCGTCAAATATTGCCTCCTTGTCCTCCTGCATATCCTTGTTGTATGCAAGCGGAAGTCCCTTCATCATTGTGAGAAGCGTCTGCAGATCGCCGTATACCCTTGCCGTCTTGCCTCTTATAAGTTCCGTAACATCAGGGTTCTTCTTCTGCGGCATTATCGAGCTGCCTGTGGAATATGCATCGTCAAGTTCAATAAACTTGAATTCCCACGAGCACCACATGATTATCTCTTCCGAAAATCTCGAAAGGTGCATCATAAGCATCGAAATATCGGAGCATAACTCAACGCAGAAATCCCTGTCGGATACGCCGTCAAGGCTGTTCATCGTAATATCCTTGAAGCCGAGAAGTTCTGCCGTTCTCTTTCTGTTAAGAGGGTATGTAGTGCCTGCAAGCGCACACGAACCGAGCGGCATTACATCCATTCTTTCCTTACAGTCTGCAAGTCTTGTCAGATCTCTTGTCAGCATCTGTGCATATGCCATAAGATGATGTGCGAATGTAACAGGCTGTGCACGCTGTAAATGGGTGTAGCCCGGCATTACGGTTTCCGTATGCTGCTTTGAAATATCTATAACAGTGTTTATAAGCTCACGGACAAGCTTTGCAATCTCATCGACTTCATCTTTAAGATAAAGCTTGATATCAAGTGCGACCTGATCGTTTCTGCTCCTTGCGGTGTGCAGACGCTTTCCCGCATCGCCTATTCGTGCGGTAAGCTCAGCTTCAACGAACATATGAATATCTTCCGCATTGGGATCGAAATGCAGTGTTCCGTTTTCAATATCGCTTAAAATTCCGTTAAGACCTTCTATTATCACCTTGCTGTCCGCAGGGTCGATAATGCCGCACTCACCGAGCATGGTTGCGTGTGCTATAGAGCCTTTTATATCATGCTTGTACATTCTTGCATCAAATGAGATGGAAGAATTGAAATCGTTGACCTTTGAGTCAACCTCCTTTGAAAATCTTCCCGCCCACATCATTTTAGACATACTGTTATTTCCTTTCAGATTTATGTTCATAACGCAAAAAGCGTTTTGTTTTTTCCGTTATAAATATAAAAGTAATTAAAACGCTTTTTAAAACACAGCCGTACCGACCGTGTTTTAAATCGCATCTTAAAAACCGTAAAAGCCGCAAGGCATAGTTTTACACCTTGCGGGATTTACCGTAACGCTTTTAAAGCTTACTTATTGTTTCTCTCAGCATCAAGCAGAGCCTTGACCTTTATCGGCAGACCGAACAGGTTGATAAAGCCCTTTGAATCTGTCTGATCGTAAACATCGTCCTCACCGAATGAAGCGAAGTCTTCGCTGTACAGTGTGTAGGGTGATGTAACGCCTGCGTTGATGATGTTGCCCTTGTAGAGCTTGAGCTTAACGTCGCCTGTAACAGTTTCCTGTGTCTTGTCAACGAAAGCGTCCATAGCCTCTCTCAAAGGTGTGTACCACTGACCGTTATATACGATGTCTGCATACTTCTGTGCAAGACCGTACTTGTAGTGCTGTGTTTCCTTATCAAGACAGATAGTTTCGAGAACTTCGTGAGCGTGATAAAGGATTGTTCCGCCGGGAGTTTCGTAAACGCCTCTTGACTTCATACCTACAAGTCTGTTTTCAACAACGTCGAACAGACCGATACCGTTCTCGCCGCCGAGCTTGTTAAGAGTCTTGATAAGCTTTACGCCGTCCATCTTTTCACCGTTAAGCGAAGTGGGGATACCCTTTTCAAAGTGTATTGTAACATATGTGGGCTTGTCGGGAGCCTGCTCGGGTGAAACGCCAAGTTCAAGGAAGCCTTTCTTATTGTACTGAGGCTCGTTTGCGGGGTCTTCAAGGTCAAGGCCTTCGTGTGATAAGTGCCAGAGGTTCATATCCTTTGAGTAGTTTGTTTCACGGGTGATCTTTATCGGAACATTGTGTGCCTCTGCATACTCGATTTCCTGATCTCTTGACTTAATATCCCATATTCTCCAGGGAGCGATAATCTCAAGCTCGGGTGCGAGAGCCTTGATAGTAAGTTCAAAACGTACCTGGTCGTTACCCTTACCTGTGCAGCCGTGGCAGATAGCGTCAGCGCCTTCCTTCTTAGCTATCTCAACAAGTCTTTTAGCTATAGGAGGACGAGCGAACGAAGTACCGAGCAGATAGCCCTCGTACTTTGCGCCTGCCTTAAGTGTGGGGAATATAAAGTCGTTTACGAATTCGTCCTGTATATCTTCTATGTAGAGCTTGGATGCGCCTGTCTTCTTAGCTCTTTCTTCAAGACCTACTATTTCAGAGTCCTGCCCTACGTTACCTGCTACGCAGATTACTTCACAGCCGGGATAATTCTCGTGTAACCACGGAATGATGATGGACGTATCGAGTCCGCCTGAATAAGCAAGTACGATCTTTTTGATTTCTTTAGCCATTTTATTATTTCCTTTCTATCTCACAGACGCTTTCGGGCGTTCTGCTTTCTGATTTAACTCACATTGAATATTATACACCTTTTCACATCAAAGTCAAGTATTTTTATGCACAAAACTGCATAATATACTGCATATAGTGAATAATTGTTGAATTTTAGCGAATTTTTATGTATTTTTTTGATTGACAAGCCGTAAATGTAAGGATATAATAATAGTAAAAGGAAATTCAGTCGGAGGAATTATGGAACTTAAGGACAAGCTGGAAATACTTATTAAAAGAAACGGCTATAAAAAGACGGACTTTGCGTCTGCCGTATCCATAACCTACAGAGCGCTTGCGAACTACATAAGCGGTGCAAGGACCCCGAGAGCAAAGACGCTGTCGGATATGGCGGTACTGCTCGGCGTCAGCGAGGAGCTGCTGACAGACGACACTGTGGATCTGATACTGTCAGGCGATGAAAAGCTGTATTTCAACGGCACTTCTCCGACAGAAACAAGAGAAAAGGCCGATGTGCTACTGAGTGAAGTATCGGCTATGCTTGACGATGAGGATTTCACCGAAAATGATAAGACAACTTTCTTTTCCTGTATTGCAGAAAAATATTTTGCAGGAAAAGCAAAAAATCATAAAGAAACTATTGACAATGCAGTATGACGGTGTTATAATACAAACAGTTGAACAACCGTTCAAATGAAATGAGGTTAAAATGGCGGTCAGCAAATCAGAAAAGTCGGAAAATATCACTGCAAAAGACGAAAATGAATTCTGTAACTGCAATGTAATACACGAGGACGTAGTAAACTATGTGCGTGAGAGGATGCTTGAACAGATGCAGTTTGAAAAGCTGTCAATGTTCTTCAAGGCTATAAGCGATGAAACAAGGATTAAAATCCTCTACTCGCTGTCACGCTCTAAAATGTGCGTGTGCGACCTCGCCGCCCTGCTCGGAATGACAGCATCGGCAATCTCTCACCAGCTGAGAGTATTACGGCAGGCAGAGCTTGTTCGCAGTGAAAAGCAAGGCAAAGTCGTTTACTATATGCTCAGCGACAACCATGTAAACACGGTGTTCAGCAATGCGCTTGAACATATTATGGAGTAAAACGGGAAAAATCAAAGGAGATAGCATCTCCTGTTTTTTCGGGCAATACATTTGAACAGTTACTCAATTGTTCAAAACTTCAACCATATCAAAGGTGGTAGCTTATGAAAAGAATCTATATTTTAGAAGGTCTTGACTGCGCTCACTGTGCAGAGGAGATTCGTGCGGAAGTCGAAAAGGACGAACGTGTGAAATCGGCAGGGATGAACTTTATGAAGCAGGAGCTTACCGTTGAAACGGAAAATTCGTGTTCGCCCGATGAACTTATGACAACGGTCACTGAAGTTGTCGCAAAGCACGAACCCGATGTAACAGTCAGGGAAAGACAGACTTTTAAAGAAAAGAAATATATAATAGACGGCCTTGACTGCGCACAGTGTGCGGAAGAAGTAAGAGAAGCTGTCGAAAAATCCGACTATGCGAACGGCGCAAAGATGAATTTCATCAATAAGGAGCTTACCGTAACACCGTCAAGGATAATTTCCGACAAGGAGTTGTTAAAACAGGTAACAGCAACGGTAACTGCCATTGAACCGGATGTAACGGTCAGCGAAAAGGAAAACCACGTTGAGAAAAAGGTAAGCTATACTAAAGATATAGTCAAGATGATAAGCGCAGGCATTCTGTTCATAGTTGCTTTTATCCTTGAAAAAACTATCGGTACAGAGCAGCTTGTGCCTAAGATAGCGATACTTACGATGTATCTTGCGGCTTACGTTATCTGCGGACTTGAAGTAGCAATTACTTCAATAAAAGCAATAGCAAAGAAGAATTTCTTCAACGAAAACACGCTTATGCTTATCGCAAGCATCGGCGCTATCGTACTCGGAGAATACGAAGAAGCGGTCGCCGTTATGCTGTTCTACACTGTTGGAGAATTCTTCCAGTCAGTAGCCGTGAACAAGTCAAGAAGAAGCATATCTTCTCTTATCAAGACAAAGCCGGAAACAGCCGATGTTCTGATTGACGGCGAATATATAACAGTCGATCCCGAAAACGTTGAAACAGGCAGTATAATAAGAGTAAAGCCCGGCGAAAAGATACCGCTTGACGGCATTGTCGAAAGCGGTAACACATCAATAGATACATCAGCCCTCACAGGCGAGAGCTTACCAAGAGATATAACTGTCGGTGATGAAGTTCCCGCAGGTGCAATCAACATTTCAGGTGTTATCACGCTTAAAACAACACGCCGGTTCACCGACAGCACGGTATACAAAATGCTTCAGATGGTCGAATCCGCTGTCGAGAAAAAGACAAAGACAGAAAACTTCATCTCGGTATTTGCAAAATACTACACCCCCATAGTCGTACTTGCGGCAGTGATAATATCGCTTATCCCTCCCCTGTTCACAGGCTTTGATTTCATAACGTGGGTACAAAGAGGTCTTATCTTCCTTGTAATTTCATGCCCGTGCGCACTTGTCATTTCTGTTCCGCTCGGATACTTTGCCGGTATCGGCAAGGCTTCGTCAAAGGGCATACTGGTTAAAGGCAGTAACTACCTTGAAGCAATCTCAAAGGCTAAGGTCGTACTGTTCGATAAGACAGGCACGCTTACAAAAGGTCAGTTTGAGGTTACAAGGACAGAGCCTGCTGGAATGAGCAAGGATGAGCTGTTGCGATATGCGGCTTATGCCGAGAGCAACTCCAACCACCCTATAGCCGTTTCGGTAAGAAAGGCATACGGTGCGGATATTGACCAGTCGCAGATTACTCAGTGCAGTGAAATAGCCGGCAAGGGCATCAAGGCTGTGATTTCCGGTTCGACTGTTCTCTGCGGTAACAGCAGACTTATGGCTGACTACAGCATAAACTGCCCTGAAGCAAACGGCACAGTGCTTTATGTGGCTGTAGACAATAAATATGCAGGTCTTATCGAAATTGCAGATATGCCTAAGGAACATTCGGCAGAAGCTGTAAAGATGCTTAAAAATCACGGTGTGAAGGTCGTAATGCTCACAGGCGACAACAGGTCTGCGGCAGCTGCGGCGGCTGAAAAGCTCGGTATCACAGATTACTACGCAGAGCTTCTCCCCGAAAACAAGAGCGAAATTACGCTTAAGATGAAGTCGGAGCTTCCTGACAATGAAAAGGTAATGTTTGTAGGCGATGGCATAAATGACGCACCCGTAATAGCATCTGCCGACATAGGCGTTGCAATGGGCGGCTCGGGCGCTGACAGTGCCATAGAAACCGCAGACTGCGTTCTTATGAAGGACGACCCAATGCAGCTTGCCGACGCATTTGCAATCAGCAAAAAAACAAACCGCATAGTTCTCCAGAATATCATATTTGCACTCGGTGTAAAGCTGATAATTCAGGTACTCGGCGTTTTAGGTCTTGCTAATATGTGGGCGGCTGTTTTCGCAGATGTTGGCGTTTCGATAATCGCTATCTTCAATTCATTAAGACTTATGAGAAAGTAAATAAAACATTTACCGCCCGTGTTTGCTCACTGCATTCACAGGCGGTATTCTTTACTTATTTTTTTCTAAGCTTTTTCCTTGTCAGCTCATAACTCATATCGACAAGCATCCTTAGTTTTTCATCGGGTACGCTTTCATCAAGAGCGACCGTTATCCAGTTTTCCTTATTCATATGATACGCAGGATAAAAGCCCTGCTCCAGCCTCAGCGACCCGATGAGGATAGGGTCGCACTTGAGATTGACGACATCTATAATTTTCTGCCTGTCAAGTCCAAGCCTGCTTTCAGGCAAATCCATTATCATAGCGAACCACTTTTTCGTATCATTATGACGATACGCCTGAAAACCGGGATTCTTTTTAAACAATCTTTCGGCTCTAACGCCGTAATAGTCGGTTATGTATTTGTCAAGCTGTGAACGATTCATTACCGCTCCTTCTTTACCGTGTATATTCCGCCCGCACCGCAGGATACAGCACCGCTTATTTCAAGGTCGGCGAGTATCTCGCTGAGTTCCCCGAATGATAAGCTGCAGGCAGAAAGCAACGTATCAAGCGTTACTCCGTCACTGTTTGAGATGATACCGAGAATTTCTGCGGCTCCCGATGCGTTTTCTACGACTTCCGCAATCTTTCCGCTCTGCTTTTCTTCCGTATCCGTTACCGGCTCTGCCTCACTCACATCCGTGTTATCGGTTTCGGCAATCGGCGCTATTATAGGAATTCTTTCTTTTACTGCCGTATCATTCAGTGTAGCAGGCTTTCCCGCTTTTTTCCGCTTTTTCAGCACATTTTCGGGAGTTACCCGGAAATAATCTATTTCCTTTTCCTTATCCTTGACACCTGTAATTTTAAAGCGTGGTGCGTCTGCCGCCTTCACCTTAGGCAGAGGCTTCTTCTCATCTTTTTTCGCAGACTCAGGTTCCTTTACTTCGCAAACCGTCGGCTCATCCTCAGCAAGCGGCGTTTCCCTGACATTCTCGTGCATCACAAAGCTTGTCAGCTGTTCCTTATCAAGATATGTATCGTCGATTATGTCACGGTAAGTCGGATAAAACTCGTTGATAATATCATAGAAATCATAAACGGAATGCGCCCCGTCACGCAGAAATCTGATAACACGGCTGTATTTCTTATCCAGCGTATCGTCAGGTATAGTAAAGAATACCTCTCTGTCCTGCTCGAACGCATGGTTTGCAGTGATAAGGCTTCCGCTTCCGTTGTAGCCGCCTATCACGACAGTACCCTTTGAAAGTCCTGAAATAATACGGTTTCTGAATTTGAAATAATCAGAATTGCACGGTGTGTCCGGGAGCAGCTCCGACAGAATAAGTCCGCCGTTGTCGATTATGTTCTTTCTCAGCCCGAATGAATTATTCGGATAATCAATAGTTATTCCGCAGGCAAGCACAGCCACGGTCGGCTTGCTGTGACGGATGCTGTTGTTGTGCGCTATCCTGTCTATGCCCAGTGCAAAGCCGCTTACAAGAACAATGTTGCTTCTCGCAAGATTGTAGCATATATTTTCCGCAAGCCTTATCGCATTGCCAAACGGCTTTCTGGGGCCTACTATCGACACCGCCAGCTTACCCTGCAGGCAGTTTATATCTCCTGCAGTAAACAGCAGAACGGGCGGATTGTATATATTCTTAAGCTGTTCGGGATAATTCCTGTCGTCAATTGTGAAAATGCCGATATTATTCCCGGCGCAATAATCCATTATCACCTTCGAGCGTTCGAGCGACGCTCTGCGGACATACTCGTGACGGTTAGAAGGTATATGCGACATATCGCCACTGCTGATATGCTCATACGCAAGTCTTGCATTACCGTATGCCTTTATCACCTCGTGAATTTTTGGGTTACCGCCGCCGAATATCTGCAACAGATAGATGTAATACTCCATAAAGCCCTCTAAAACTATCGCCGCAAGTATTACCTGCGGCGAATTCTATCATTAACTGTTTTTCTTGTTATCCTCGTTACGAATCTGTACCCTTCTTATCTTGCCGCTGATAGTTTTGGGAAGCTCGTCAACGAACTCCACTATTCTCGGATATTTATAAGGAGCAGTGTTCTTCTTAACGTAAGTCTGAAGCTCTTTTTTAAGTTCATCGGACGGTTCATAGCCTCTTGCAAGAACGATTGTTGCCTTTACCACCTGACCTCTTATAGGGTCGGGTGCACCCGTAACGGCACACTCAAGCACAGACGGGTGTGCTATCAGAACGCTTTCGATCTCGAAAGGTCCTATACGGTAACCGCTCGCCTTGATAACATCATCATTTCTTCCGACATACCAGAAGTAGCCGTCCTCATCCTTCCAAGCAGTATCGCCTGTATGATACAGCCCGTCGTGCCATGCCTGAGCGGTAAGCTCATCATCACGGTAATAACCGTCAAAAAGGCCGTCCTTGCCACGCTCGGCACGGACTACTATTTCACCGACTTCTCCGACAGGCACCGGATTTCCGTCATCATCGACAATGTCGACATCGTAGAGCGGAGTAGGCTTACCCATTGAGCCGGGCTTAGGCGTCATGCCTACAAGATTTGCAAGCAGTGCTGTCGATTCGGTCTGACCGAATGCCTCCATCAGCTTAAGGCCGGTAAACTCAAGCCACTTGTTATACACCTCAGGGTTGAGTGCCTCGCCTGCAATAGCGGAATATTTAAGACTCGAAAGATCGTAGTTTTCAAGACCTTCCTTTATAAAGAAACGGAACATGGTGGGAGGCGCACAGAATGAGGTTATCTTATAGTTCTGCATTATCCTCAGCATATCGGTCGGTATGAACTTGTCAAAATCATACACGAACACGCACGCACCGAGCGACATCTGACCGAACAGCTTGCCCCAGGCGGCTTTTCCCCAGCCTGTATCTGATATTGTAAGATGAACACCGTCAGAATCGACATTCTGCCAATGTGCCGCAGTCTGAATATGTGCGAGTGCATATCTGTGATTATGGACAACCATCTTGGGATAGCCCGTAGTACCCGATGTGAAATATAACAGCATATGCTCCCTTGTATCCGTCTGCACACGCTCCATAGTTTCGGGCATTCCGGCAATTTCATCATCGAACGGAATCCAGCCGTCCCTGTGACCGTTTGCTATAAATTTAACAAGACCGTCAGCGTGGATTTCTTTCTGCGCCTCATCGACATACTTGGCTATATCGGGATTATAGCCGGTACATACTATAGCTTTTACGCTTGCACGTTCAAAGCGATAGGTAAAGTCGTGTGTTGTCAGCAGATGCGTTGCGGGTATAGCAACCGCACCGAGCTTGATAAGAGCGATTATCGCAATCCAGAACTGGTAGTTTCTTTTCAGTACCAGCATTACCTTGTCGCCTTTTTTTATACCGTATGACTTGAAAAGATTTGCCGCCTGCGTTGACAGCTTCGAAAGCTGTGAATAGGAAAAATCGTGACGGTTTTCCTGAAGGTCGATGTGGATAAGCGCTCTCCTGTCAGGGTCGATTTCTCCGAACTTATCTATAATATCGTAGCCGAAGTTATAGTTATCGGGGCAATCTATCTCGAACTTATTCAGTATCCCGTTCTCATCAAAGCCTTCTTTTACAAATCTCTTGTAGTAATTTTTAACCTGTTCCATATACTTTTCTTTCCGTTCCTTTGTTTATCAGATCAGTATCGCCAAGAACTTGCAGTCCTTGCCGTCAACGGCTATCATTCCGTGCGGATTCATGCTGTCGTAATAAATGCAGTCGCCTTCACTTACCGTTTCAATATGACTGCCTATCTGGAACTTCAACGTTCCCGATATTATATAGTCCATTTCCTGACCGTCGTGTACAGACAGGTGTATAGGCTTTTTCTGCTCCTCCTCATCATAAGGAGCTGTTACCAGCAACGGCTCTATTTTCTTGTTTTTAAAAAGATAGGCAAGGTGCTGATAGGCAAATCTTTCCCGACGCTCAATCGGTAAGCCTTGATCCTTACGGACTATCGAATATGTATTGAGCTTAGGCGTAACACCTGTAAGAAGCTCTATAAGCTCAATGCCGAGTGCGTCCGCCGCCTGATTCAGAAATGAAAGCGAAAAATCTTTTTCTCCGTTTTCAAGTGAAATATATTCGTCTGTAGTGACGTTTGTTTTGCTTGCCATTTCGCCGACAGATATATCAAGGTACTCTCTTGTGCTTTTCAGTCTGCCGGATACGTCTTTGATGTTATAATCCATAATGACCTCCGTAACGCCTTGTATTTCCTGTAAATATATAAAGCGTTATGCTTTATTAATTAAGTATACCAAATCACTGCAATAAAATCAATAGTTTTTTGGCGATTTCTCACTAAAATAATATAAAATCAAACTGTCAGTTTATCGGAAATTTTGCTGTAAAGAGTTATCGTTATGCCCTCGGTATCAAGAAGCTCTCTTACAGAGGTATAATCTCCGTGGTCTTTACGGCGCAATATAATATTCTTTGCGATTTCCTCCGTTATTCCCTCAACGCTCATCAGCTCGTCTATGGTAGCTTTATTGATGTTTACCTTACGAGTGCCGTAAGACTCATTTTTAGTGTAATGTCCCGACGAGGCAACGGTAAACCGACTGCACAGCATCATATATACTTCATCATCTACCGAGCTTATCTCTTTAAGCTGTGACATAGATGTAAATTTCCCGTGCTTTTCACGATAGTTTATAATATCGTGTGCCGTTTTCCGTCCGACACCTTTTATCTGCATCAGTGTTTCAAGATCTGCTGAATTAAGATCCGGTTTTTGCACATACGAATATGAGCTTTCATCGTATGAGGTTTCATCCACAGAGAACACCCATGCGTTATCACGCATTACTTTGTCGTTATAGTAATATAAAACAACAGTGAGCATTACGGTAAGGATAAGCACGCCTGCGGCAATTATTATTGCGTTGCGTACCTTCCCTTTCATAATACTCACTCCAAGCCGTTATTTTATTTTGTCCCCGAAAAAAACTTGCAAAAACCACTCAGCCTGCATTCGCTGCAATTCGGTTTTGCCGCACTGCACACAAGCCGACCGTGCCACACAAGCCTGTGACACATCATCAATCTGTCGTCCGGCTTTATTATTGCGGCAAGCTGTTTTTCAACCTTCAGCGCATCCTTTGTTCCGTCGGTAAGACCCAGTCTTCCGCTCACTCTTATAACGTGTGTATCGCATACAAGAGCGGGCTTACCGTAGAGGTCGCCCACTATAAGATTAGCTGTCTTTCTTCCGACCCCGGGCAACTTTACAAGCTGTTCAATTGTATCGGGAATTTCACCGCCGAAATCATCACGGAGCATTCTGCACATCATAACAATATCGACAGCTTTTGTCTTATATAGTCCGCACGAATGTATATATTCCGCAACCTCGTCAGGCTCTGCCGCCGCAAAGCTGTCAATATCGGGAAATTTTTTGAAAAGTGCGGGAGTAACCATATTTACTCGCTTATCGGTACACTGTGCCGAAAGCCTTGTCGCTATCAGAAGCTCATGCGGCTTTTTATAAACAAGAGCACATTTCACATCCGGATAGCACTCGGCAAGCCCGTCTATAACAAGCTCTGCTCTTTCCTTTTTGGTCATACAGTTCTCTTTTCTGATAATTATAACTATATATTATACTATATCTGCCCCGATGTCAAGTTTTGTCGCAAAATTTTTTCCGATACCGCAAAAACAGCTTCGTTCAGTGCAATTCGGTACTTATCAAAACACAAATAAAAAAGTCCCCCGAATTTAATCGAAGGACTTTGGTGAAGCAAGACAAATTAAAGGCAAACTCATCGTTATTTGTGGTAAAACCAAGCGTTTCGGCGTTTACCGTTTTAGGCTTACCGCTTGTGTTGAAGAAAAAAACGGCTCTATCGTCGTAAAGGTAAATTCTGTTGATAAAAACATTGATAAGGGTTTTCTGATAACTCAAGCTGTCTGCCTTACCTTTTTTAAGACTTGAAAGGAAGAAAATAATTTCGTCTTCTGTCACGACAACGTTGCTTGCTTTTTCAATCTCATATTGTTTTTCAACGTCGTCTTTTTCTGCTGACAAGCGTTTCATCTCAGCAAATAGCATTTTTCGTGTTGTTTAATCGTCACATTCTGAAATTGCCGACATAATGTTGTTTTGCCGCCTTTCAACATCTTTGATTTGCTTTGCAAGACGGTTAAGCTCCGACCTGTCCGCTTCTTTTTCGCACAGTGCGACGACTTCTTTTGCGATTTTTTTAATGTTGCTCGCTGTAAGCAATTTACGGCATTCTTCAACAACAAAACTTTCGATAAGTTCCTTTTTCACAACCTTTTTGTCACACGCTTTTTTCTTTGCGTTGTTGCATTTGTAATAGAAATAAACCGTTCCCGTGTGTGATTTGCCGCTTGTGCCCGTCATCATTTCGCCGCAGTGCCCGCAAAACAATTTTGTGGTAAGCAAATATTCGTTTACCGCTTTTGTCCGTGCAGGCGCTTTTTTGTTTACCGATAATCTTTCTTGTACAGCGTTGAAAACTTCATCGGATACAATACGAGGAATAGCGTCGGGAATTTCAACGCCGTTGTAACAATATACGCCGGTGTACTTCATATTTTTTAATAGGTGTCGCAACGAATTTTTATTGAATGGCGCTCCCAGTGTTGTTCTGTAGCCGTGACTGTTAAGCCAGTCGTTGATTTCTACAATTGTATGACCGCTTGCGTACATTCCAAATATCTTAGCGACAGCAGGTGCAGTATCGTCATCAACAACGTACAGCTTATTAACCGTCTTAAATCCAAACGGAATACTTCCGCCGTTAGAAATTGCCTTTTGTGCGTTAATGTTCATTCCCCGTTGTACTTTTTGTGATAGTTCCGCACTGTAATATTCTGCCATTGACTCCAAAACGCCCTCAACGAGAATGCCGCTTGCGTCATCGGCTATGTTTTCTCGTGCCGAAAGAACACGAACGCCGCACTTTTTAAGCCGTGCCTTGTATGTAGCGCTGTCGTATCTGTTGCGGGCAAATCGGTCAAGCTGATAAACGATAACGTATTGAAATTGCTTTTTCTGTGCGTCATCAATCATCTTTAAAAAGTTCGGTCGTGCGTCTGTTGTGCCGCTAATGGCACGGTCGATATATTCGCCGACGATAGTGTAGCCGTTTCTTTGAGCGTATGCATTACATTCGGCAAGTTGCCCCTCGATAGATTGCTCGGTTTGACTGTGGCTTGAAAATCTCGCATAAATAACCGCATTTGTCATAATTTTAATTTCCTTTCGCTGTGTTTTTCTTTCGGTTCGGACGCTTCTGCTTTGGCATTTCGTCGCTATACAGATAAGCGAACGCTTCTGCAAAGTTATCAGCCGTCGGAGCTTGATTGATTTTTGATAAAAAGTTATAGCAGGCGTTGCGTAAGTCGTTGCACCGCTTATTCACAGCTTCTTCATCACTTCCGCTTTCGGCTTGCCAGTTCTTACAAATACATTCTCTGCGACTGCGTAGGGCTTGTTTCATCGTTGTAACAGCGTCAAAACAGCTTCTGTTTTTCGTTGCCCTCCCGAGCATTGTTTTACTGCCCGCTTTTCGATTGTAGCAAGGACTGGTGCGTGTGCAATATTCAAACTCGAGCGACGGAGTTGCAAACCACAAGCCGCAATGCTTACAGCGAACAAGCCGTAAATCGTTGTATGCGCAAAAATATAGATAAGCAACAAAGATTTCTGTAACATTTGAAAGGTTCTTGAACATCATAACGTTTTTGCTTTCGTAAGGCACGCCGTCTTTTACGCCGCTTTCGTCGTACAGCACAGCCGCCGATGACATTCCGCATTCGAGCCGCATTTTTTCAACCTCACGGAGCGACGGCTTAAAACTCGTCTTATCTTTCAACAACGCAGGAATGTTCAGCATTGAAGCACCGATTTCACGTTCCCCGAAAATAGTACACCCCTCGAGAGCACTTTTTCCGCCGTCAAGCTCTGTCTTTATGTGCTTTATAATTGTGTCTGAAAGCGTTGTTGCGTCTTTGCTATAATTCGGAAAATGTTTTTCAAGTATTGCAACTACATCGCCTAAAAAATTCGCCGTAGGTAACTTCCAAGACGCTGAAATTCGGTCATTTTTCACAACGGTTTCAGTATCTCCGATAATCAAAGTAAACATTAAATCACCTCTTTAAAATCTTTGTTTACACTTATAATTATAGCATATTTTCACTGGTTTGTAAAGCACAATTGTTGATGTTATACTTAAAACAGAACAAAAAAGTGCACTGATTATGTTCTATCAAACTTAAATCTTGAAAGGACATATCAAAAAAATGAACAATTCAGAAATCAAAAACATGATGAAGCGCCGCCGTGTTCTGCAATACGAGGTTGCTGAAAAACTCGGCATTTCTGAGGGTTGCTTTTGCCGTGAACTGCGAAAAGAGTTGACTGCAAATCGAAAAGCCGAAGTTATCGCCGCTATTGAAGCAATTGCGGGTGAGAACAATGCTTGACGAAAAAATAACGACAGAGTTATCAACAGAGGGTGCAAAACGCTTTGCAATGGCTATTTTCAGCGATATAGCCGCTTACGTTGCCGCTCATCGTGACGAATTCGAAAAGTGGAAGCAGGAGGAGCGCAGTTTTGGAATTAAGAACGAAATTTGAAACAACCCTCAAATTCGATGATTTTCACCGCAAAAATCGTGACGGCGCTTATTGTGGCGTTAACGATTATGCGTTTCTTTTGTATTTTTGCAATGACAGACCGATGTTTTTTTACGGCGGTGTTCCATATCTTTACGAAAGCGGCGTTTTCAAGCCCGATGAAAGCGGCGCAAGACTAAAATCCGAAATCCGAGACATCATTCTCGACACGCTTGTGAAAGCACCGACGATAAAAAGGATATATGACCTCATCGCAAGTGCGGCTGAACTACAGCTTTCGGAAAGCGAAATAAACACATATCCGCCCGAATGGATATGCTTTAAAAACGGTATGTACGACACCAAAAACAGCATTTTGATACCGCACAGCCCCTCATTCAAATGCACAAATCAGATTGACTTCAGCTTCAATCCTTATGCAAAAACGCAAGCAGGCGCTTTTGACGAATGGCTTGATTTCGCCATACCGAATGACGCTGACAAAATGACTATAATGCAATTTTTCGGGCTGACGCTGACACGAGATACCCGCTTTCAGAAATTTCTTATTTTAAACGGTTGCGGTGGCACTGGAAAATCGACGTTAATTCGGCTCATCGAAAGCGTTGTCGGCGATGAAAATACGGCTCACATATCGCTTACGGAACTTTCAGAACGGTTTGCAACGTATGGGCTCAAGGGCAAACTGTTAAACACTTGCGCCGACCTTGAAACAAGCGCCCTAAATGAAACCGCTGTAATTAAAAAACTCGTCGGCGAAGATACCATTCGTGCCGAAAAGAAAGGGTGCGACGCATTCAGTTTTCACAGTGTGGCTCGGTTGGTTTTTTCAACAAACGAGTTGCCAGTCGTTAAAGGCGAAAAATCTGACGGCTTTTACCGCAGGCTTCTCGTCGTAAATATGAACCGAAAACCGAAAAGAGCCAACCCCGACCTTTTCGCCGAACTTTTCGAGTGCAAAGAACGCATTGTTTGGCTTGCGGTTCAAGCAGTGCGTCGGCTATATGCTGACGGTCACTTTTGCGGGAACGAAAACAGCGACCTCGCCGTGCAACGTTTACGCTGTGACAGCGACACCGTCGAAGCGTTCGTTTACGACGCTTGCGAAGAAACACCGAATACCCGAACAGAGCGGCAGGAACTTTTCAACGCTTATCAACGTTATTGTTGGAATAACGAACGAACTCCGCTGACGAAGAATAATTTTTTCAAAAGTCTGCGATTGAAAGGCGTTACAGAAATCATAAGTCACGGTTGCCGATACTTTAAAATCGGGTGCACTTTTTCAAAAAAATCTGCACCCAAAATGCACCCAAACGAGCAAAAATGCACCCCAAGCAACGTTGAAACGCTATCCGATGAACTCGAAATTTGAAAATGGTGCAAATTATTGAAAATCGGGTGCAATTCGGGCAAAAAAATCTGCACCTTACAAACCGCACTGCAAAGCCAAATGTCAAAAAGCGGGTGCATTTTCAAAGAAAAAAGTGCACCCCTTAAATCCGCATTACTAAGCCATTTGGTGCACTTTATTACTTATTTAATGATTAAAAATCAAAAAAAAATAAAAAAAGAGAATGAAAAAAATAAGGGAAGTTGGCGGCGAAAAATCTGCACCAACTGCACCCGGCTGTGAAAGGAATGGTATTTAATGGAAATATATCTCAAAAAGCTGATTGACAAACTCGAGGTTGAAAACCTCCGACTTCAGAACACGAACGACCGCTTGTGCCGTGAGTGTAACCGCCTGAAGCGAGAAAACGCAAAACTCCGAAGTGCCGTTGCCGACCTTGTGGGCGATAAGGTCACCGCTTGCAAGGTGCTCGGCGAGCGACAGTGCGAAAGTGAGGGCAGTGCCGTTGACGATTAAGAGTGCGAGGAAAATTGCAACCTGAAAGGGCTGTGACATTATTTTACAGGAACTCGAGAACGACCGTTATGCGACAGCTTGCGTGCAATTTGCAGGAAATGGAAAATATTTTCCAACGCTCGAAGAAGCCGAAGCCAACATTTATAAACGTTGGCGCATTCGGCTTGTGGGTGACGACGTTACAGCGAAAAGGGGGTGAAACGAATGGCAAAAACTGTAAGTAACGAAAAACTTCTCGAAACTTTGCTTGTTTACGGCAACGCAGAAAGAGCCGCTCGAGCGTTGAATATCACACGCAATGCGATTTATAAGCGACTTCAGGACGAAACTTTTCGAGCGCAATACACAACGGCTCAGAGTGCCGTTATCAATGCCGTTTCGCTTGAACTGACTGCCGTTATAAGCGACGCTGTAGGCGCTCTACACGACGTTGTAACCGATGATGTTGCAACAGACAGCGCCAAAATTTCAGCGTCTAACGCACTGTTACAGCACTGCGTTAGATACGTCGAAGTTGCAAGCATTATCCGCCGACTTGACGCACTCGAGCAGGCAAACAAAACCAACGAAAATATTAACGAAAGGTAACAGAAAAAATGACAATTAAAGGAAAAATCAAAAACTCAATCGAAAACGGTTACAGTATTATGAGCCGTTTTGAAAACGACGTGAAGCACATTCGCAAGGTTTACGGTGACTGCCGTGACGATGTTATCGCCGAAAAAATCAAAGAAGCCGCCGTTCGCAGAGATTTCGACCTCATTCAAAATCGAAAGTGTCTTGCAAGCACTCTCGAACGGCTTAAAAACGCCGCAGTGGCTCGTTGCGCTGTTACCCCCAACCCGCCGACGATATTCCCGAAAAAACATTTGCGCTTCTGACAAGCGGCATTCCGCTCGACGCAAGCGACCTCGAGAGGACTTTCGACGTTGGCAACGACGCAACACGCCGACTTGTTCTTAAACGTGCAGAGCGTGACGGCATTACGCTTAACCGCAGTGTTTTTTTGGCTGAGGACTATGTAAACGGTTGTTCAAGTATGCTTACATTTTACGACAGCGCACTTCAGCGTCCGCAGTGGGCGGAACTGTGGCTTTCCGATGTCGACGTTGTTTGCCCGCCTTGCCTTGCAGGAGCAGCCGATGAGAATTTATAACCGACGGCTTGCCACACTCGAGAGAGCCGTTCGGAATGCTTCAGAATGCGCCGTAATCGCTCGAATGGTGCGTGACGGCAAACTATACGATGAACTTTCAGACACCGAAAAAAACGCTTACAGTGCTTACTGGGGTGTTTCTCGAAAGGCTCTCGAGGACTGCAACACCGCCGTTCTCGGAACACTGCATTTTGCTCTACACGAAAAAGTGAACGACGAACTTCAAGCGGCGATTTGCAAAGTTGAACAGCTTGCGTTGAGAAAAGGCAACGAATAAAAACAAAAACGACTTCTCGCAATTGAGAAGCCGTTTTTCTGTTATTTAGTACCAAACAAAACCATAACAGCAAAGCCGCCGTCGTAGAAAAAAGGTTTGTCTAATACTCCTTTGGTGAGCCACCCGGGAATCGAACCCGGGACACCCTGCTTAAAAGAAAAACAAAAACCTTACGAGTTGATTATCATATCTAAGTGGCTCTGATGTTTGCGTTGCAGAAGCTTTTTGTTTTCAGCGAGATGTAGATACATTGTCGTAACTTGCAAGTCTGAGTGCCCCATAAGCAGACGGAGAGTTTCTAAATCTCCGCCGTCAACAAGATAGTTGGTCGCAAATGTATGTCTTAGGAGATGTGCGTGTAATCTTAAAATTCCGGTTTGCTTCTTCAGCTTTTGGAATACTTGTTTAACCGTATTTATCGTACATTTTTCTCCAAAGCGATTAACAAATACAGGCTCCGATTCTTTAGCCTCATTCCGATATTTGCGAATGTAAGTTGCCAATGAAATTTTTGATAGTTCGCCTAATGGAACAAAACGTTGTTTATCTCCTTTACCGGTTACTATCATAAATCCACGTTCGAGGTAAACATTTCCGATTTGCAAATTGATAATTTCTCCTCGGCGCAACCCAGAATCGCACATTAGTATAACCCAACATCTATTGCGTTCTTCGAGCGCAGAATCACCGAATACGCTGACCAATGTATGTATTTCATCGTCATCCAGCGGAAGTTTTTCTGTTTTTCTTATCTTGGTAGCTTTTAGTTTTTTGCTAAAGTCAGGAAGCAGGTCCTCTTCAATACAGTAATTGTAAAAAGCCTTTACTGCCCTGACTCTGCTGTTTATACTGCTGCTTTTCAATGGCTGTCCATTACGTTTAACATAATCATGCTGAAGAAACGTACAGTACGATTTATAATTATCAACCGTAAGGCTATCAACGTTTTTATTTTCGCCCAACCAATTAAAAAATGCTGATAGGTTTTCATTGTACCAAATCAAAGTACGTTTACTATTGTTACGAAATAGTTGTTCATTTATAAACATCTTGTATGCTTCATAAATAGTCACATTTTTGGGTTTCATATAGCAAGCACTCCTTTTTTGAAAGTGATTTTGTTATAGAATTATATCATATTTTGTCGAGATTTACCATACAAATTTATTTAAAATTAATTGTCGCCACTGGCGTCAATTAAATATAAACTTATTGCACAGCTTGTCTGTGCATTTTTATTTGCCAAATATGGCTGAAAGGAATAAAAATGGATACAATTATTTATTTAAATGCAACAATCAAATTACACTTTGGTGGGCTTGCGATCTATGAATGTGAAAACGGATTTATAGGCTTCTGCGATGCAAGGTGCGGCGACATCGGAGATAATCCGATGATTACCGATAAATCAGAAATGATAAGCATTGACAGACTACCTTTCAAGTGGCGTGAGAAAATAAAGGAGGAGTTGAAAAATGCCGAAAACTTATGATAAGAAAGCATGGCTGGAACAGAAAGAATTGACCAAAGAAGAAAATTTAAAGATTATACAGAATATAGTCAATAACTTTAAAGAGGATCCTGAAAAAATTCTTGAATTTATTGATTTCCAGTCACGTTTTTATAATTACAGCACACACAACACCATACTGATTTACGCTCAAAACCCAGGTGCATTATTCGTCGGCTCATTTGCCACCATCAAAAAAGTTACAGATGAGCTTGCAAAAGAGCACAAACTTCCTAACGGAGAGCTGCCGTATTACGGAATAAAAAAAGGCGCAAAAGCCATTAAAATTTTTGTACCGCAAAAAATCACATACTTGAAAAACGAGAGCGGTGATTGGATTCAGCTGTCTAAAGCAGACAAGCAATTGCAACTGGAATATAAGAATGGCAACATTGAAAGCTACCAAAGGCTTGGATTTGGCATAGGAAATGTTTTCGACATATCGCAGACAAATTTACCGATTGAGTTATATCCGACCGTTATCAGCGAAGGGTTCGGAGAAGAAAGTGAAATACATAAACAATTTGCCGAGTATATAACGGATTTTTGCAAACAGCACAATATTGAAGTAAAGGATATGAACGAGGAAACGGTTACAATACGTGGACTTGCAAGAAATGACAATATTATAGAGCTTAATCCGCTTTTAAACGATACCGGAAGGCTTTCGACATTGCTCCATGAAGTTGGGCATGAATTGCTTCATTTTTCTGCTAACAGTAATAAGATGTCGATTGAACAGAAAGAAATCGAAGCTGATATTTTCAGTATGCTGATGTTACGAAGATACGGTTTTGAAATACCGGATAGCCGCAGTAAGCATTTCGTAGATAATTATCGTAGCCTGGATGATAAAGACGCAAAACTTCTGCAGGAATCATTTGACCGTGTAATGAAAGAATACAGTAAAACCGTTCAATTAATTTCAACTGAATTTGCTGAGGAGATGCAAGCAACTGAAGAAGTCAGCAATCAGATAACGATGGTTATGGGATGATTTTTAATTGTCGCCATTGGCGGCAATTAAATAGGCTGTCGTTCAGGCAGCCTATGTATGAGAGCACAAGTATAGCCGGTGCAACTCCGGCGGCTCTCACAAGCGGTTATACCGCATGAACGACAAATTAAGAGGTAGGGCACGTTAAAGCGTACTTATGATGGGAATTGTGATTATGTCGTTCTTGCAACGGACAGTGATAGCTACACTGTAGGACGGAAAAGTAAGCCTGCCGTCCTTTCCCGTTGCTTTTTAATTTAAAAAGGCTTAAATTTAACAGTTGCTTTATGTAGCAGAAAGAGGTTTACCATGAGAAAAACAAAAATTATCGCAGTTGCAAATCAGAAAGGCGGTGTCGGCAAAACAACTACAGTTGTAAATATAGCTGCAAATCTTTCAAGAAACGGAATGAAGGTACTATGTATCGATCTTGACGGTCAGGGAAATCTGTCGGATTATCTAGGCTTTTCAGGTGAAAATGAAGAAATAGTAATAACTGACCTGCTTACCGCAGAAATGTCACGCAAGCTTTCAGATGAGGTCATAGAACAGGCAATCCTGACGAGCAAATCCGACAACGTTGATTACATTCCATCTGACATAACTCTTTCAACAGCGGATATGTTCCTTGCCACAGCAATAGGACGTGAAATGATACTCCGCAGGCTGCTTCTTCACAAAGTGTTTGACAGGTATGACTATATCCTGATAGATTGTCTGCCATCGCTCGGCGTGCTGGTAGTAAACGCACTGGTAGCCGCAGACGGCGTTTTGATACCGGTGCAGACACAAAAATTTGCGCTCAACGGCATTGTTCAGTTTGAAGAAATAATGACACTTGCAAAAGAACTTAATCCTATGTTGACACTGTATGGAGTTATCGAAACAATGACCGATAACACACGAATGGCAAAGGCGGTTGATGAAGCGTTGACCGAAAGATACGGTAATCTCGTTTTCAACAGCCGTATATCAAAAAGCGTTATGGCGAGCAATAGTACCGCAGAACAAAGAGCAATGACTATAAATACAAAGCTCGGCAGTCAATATGCAGATCTTACAAACGAATTTATAGGGAGGTGCAAATAAAATGCCTTTTGATTTTTCGAATATTAAAGCAAAAGGAAAGCTCAACGGGCTTTCCTTTTATTCCTCGGTGTCAGATAACGATAGTGTACATGAGATACCCTTAGATCTTATAGACAGCTTTGAAGGACATCCGTTTTCAGTCGTTGATAACGATGATATGGTACAACTTGCAGAAAGCGTAAAGCACAATGGCATCATGAATCCGGCTATAGTTCGTGAAAAAGGCAGCGGCAGATACGAACTGATAAGCGGTCACCGGCGCAAAAGAGCCTGTGAGCTTGCCGGGCTTAAAACACTCAAAGCGTATGTAAAGCAGTTAACGGATGAAGAAGCAACTATCATAATGGTTGACAGCAATCTTCAGCGAGAAAAGATATTGCCAAGTGAAAGAGCTTTTGCTTATAAAATGAAATATGAAGTACTTAAAAAAAGTGTTGGCAGACCTGCAACCGATAAATTGTCGCCAGTGGCGACAAAAAGCGGTCGTACTGATGAACAAATCGGAGATATGTTCGGAGAGAGTAAGGACACCGTTCGCAGATACATTCGACTTACATATCTTATCAAAGAAATCCGTGATATGGTTGATGATGATAAGCTGTCAATCAGAGCCGCAGTTGAAATATCTTATATCGAACCGGCAAAACAAGCTATACTCGTACCGTTTATGCAGAAATATGATGTGACAATCAATAAAGCCGCCGAGCTCAGAGAATGGTTTGACGACGGCGGTTTAACGGATAACGAAACCGTCACTTCCCTTTTTACTGATAAATCAGCTAAAAAGGAATCTTCTCATAAACCGCCGAATGCTATTAAATATAAGCAGATAAAATCGTACATTCCCGATTCCGTTCTTAAAGAAGACTATCAGAGTTATGTTATTAAGGCACTGCTTTTTTATAGGGACAACGGCGAAGATGTTTAAATGGACGATAAAACAATACATAAAAAGACAAATAAGAATAACATTTGACATTTACAGTCAAATATGATAGAATGGAGAAAAATATGATATTGTTTACTGTAACATTAATTGCTTACATTTTCAATACAGTTTTTAATCTGCTGGCATTATTCAAGGCGAACAATAAAAAACAAACAATCAAATCTGATACGACTGACACTCCGCTTTATATTTTAATGATTGTAAATTTTCTTTTGGTGCCTGATATAATGTTTGCCCAAACAGAACTTTCAACAGTTGTGACAATTACCAATATAATGGATTAAGATTTGTTTGTATTTTCGCTGATAATATGTTTACTATCAAATCAAAATATGATATACTAAAGATAGTAAATACAGCGAAAAAGAAAAGGAGGACAAAATGAAACGTACCCACACCATACTCGCAACAATAACCCTTATCAGCGTAATACTGACCA
>ERZ780079.79-NODE-79-length-52403-cov-18.6345_pt1 | contig 52403 bp, 38 predicted proteins | sample MGYA00511087_ERZ780079 | MGnify/ENA primary metagenome ERZ780079 (study PRJEB29588, sample SAMEA2142583) | human gut metagenome | biome: human gut; feature: human-associated habitat; material: faeces | place: Denmark | collected 2008/2010 ... | reverse complement strand
GCAGCAACTCCTGAGCGTTGCTGCAAATCTCTTTATGCAGTTGTCAATGTACGGTGCAGAAAAATCTGCTGGTGGGCTTGAGTAGGCTCGAACTACCGACCTCGCGCTTATCAGGCGCGTGCTCTAACCAACTGAGCTACAAGCCCTTATTGGTGGAGATAAGCGGAATCGAACCGCTGACCCCCTGCTTGCAAGGCAGGTGCTCTCCCAGCTGAGCTATACCCCCAAGATTTTTGCCTCTTAAATGTATAAGTTGCAGCGCTGTCCCAAATAACAGCTTACATAGAATACCATTATATGGCCGTTTTGTCAAACGTTTTTTTTGATTATTGCAAATTTTTTTGAAAATTTTTGATTTTTCTTTGCGAGGCAGAAAAAAAGCCCGAAACCGCTCGGGTGGCGACGCCGCCGCCCCGACGGTCGGGCGAGATTATAAGTATATAATATTATATATTACGAAATAAACAAATTAAGAAAGAAGATAATCTTTCATCAAAGCGTCGATTTCCTTGACCTCTTTCGCCGCGATTTTTTGATTTTCGAGATAGTGCTTAAGTCCCATCCAGTAGGCCTTGATGACGACCGCGTCGCGTTGCTCGAGCACCGTGGCGAAGGTGTCCAGCATAAACTGCAATTCGTAGCTGACGGTTTCCTCCGGTTGCGCTTCCTTGACGGCGGCGACGGCGGAATCGATAAGATAAGACGTGCGCTCCGCAAGCGCGATGTTCACCTCGAGTTTTTGAGCGTCTTTTTCCCTGATTTCGGCAACGGGAGTAAGCTCGTCCTTGGCCATAAGCATATCGACGACCGCTTTTTTGAACGGAACTATGACGGCGTTCACGAAGCCCTGATAGCTTTTTGCTCTGTCGGACGACGGCCAGAATTCCATAACGAATCGGACGAAATCCCTTCTCGGAACGTCAAAGTCCAGCAGCAAACTGACCACGAGAGCAACCTTTTTGCGGTTGGAAAGCGGCAGGCGGAAGGCGTTGGTCGTGCCGAGGCTGACGATGGAGCGGGAATATTCCCTGTCGAAATCGAAGTTGTATTTACATTCGTCCACGAGGTTCCGAAGCTCCGGATAGTACGCCAGACATTTCAAAAGCATACGAATTTTGTTATAGCTCATAATAAACGAAGAGTTTTCCAACTCGTCGCACTGCGCCAAAAATGCCTGCACGGCCTCTAAATCGTAAACGTTTTCCATAGTATATCTCCTTTTTTACTATTATACAAAACCAACGGTGATTTGGCAAGCGGAAACGTTTAATAAATAATTTTGGCGACTGCTGTCGATTACTGTTGTATTTTTTTTACTTTTGTTGTAAAATATAAAAGCAAAAAACCTTTATGGAGACGTTATGAACAAGAAAAATCTGTTTTTGAAAACCTTTGCCGTCGTTATGGTTGCCGTTTTGCTGGCGGGAACTCTGGGCGGATGCAGCTTTATTAAGGGCGGAGAAAAAGAGTTTGACGAATATCTCGAAGAACTGTTCACCGCGCTGTTTTCCGGCGACGGCACGAGCATAAACTTTTTGCTTTCAAACCCTGCCGCATACGGTCTGGACGAAGAAACCGCTTCCGTTCCGACGCCTTCATCCAAAGAGGACTACGAAAAAGGTTATTCTTCCCTGAAAATGCAAAGCAAACTTATGCGTTTGATGTTCAACTACAACGATCTGAACGAAAAACAGCAGGTTTGGTACGACTATCTCGCCACTTATTTCAACAATCGCTCCGATTATAAAGATTTTTACTATTTTCAGGACGATTTTTTGGGCAGCTATCTGGGATTCCAGGCCGAACTGCCGATTTATCTGGCAGAATACGGCTTTTCCCGCAAACACGACATCGAAAACTTCTTCAATCTCATAAATTCCGCGGCGGAAAACTTCCCTAAATACGTGGACTACGAACGCGAAAGAGTGCAAAACGGTTACGGAAGGGCCGATTTCGTTTACGTCGGCTCCATAGAACAGTGCGAAAACTTCACCGGCGTGGATATCCGCGGCGGCGAAACGCAAAACACCGAAACGGAAAACTTCCTCATTCCTCTCTTTAAGTCAAAAATCGCAAACTGCTCGTTTTTGACCGAAGAAGAAAAAGCGACCTATAACGACCGCATCGCCCCCGCCGTGAACGACGTGCTTATCCCGGCCTACGTCAAGCTCGGGCAAGGCGTTACGGAATTTATCGGAAACGAAAACAACAACCAAAAAGGTTTAGCGCACTACGAAAACGGCAAAAAATATTATGAGCTTCTGTTCAGGGACGCTACGGGCGTTTCCGACAGCGTCGAAACCGCGCTTCAAAAAATCCTCACGGATTACAACGCAAGTATCTCCGAATCCAAAGCCATAGTTTCCAAAATACAATCGGAATACGGCCTTTCGTCGGACGAAATTTCCGACAAGCTCGACGCTCTTATGGAGTCCGACCTCGAAAACTGGACGATTGACAAAATGTACGACACCGTCGGCGAGCTTCGCAGCCTCATCGCAAACGACTTCCCTACTCTTACCGCATGCGGACAAATCGTTTTGAAGGAAATCGATCCGAGCCTTAAAGATAACTACAGCCCTGCCGCTTACTTCACCTCGAAGCTTGACGATATGAACGCAAATCAGGTCATCATCGTCAACACGTATTCTGACAATCTGTCCTCCTACAACACCTTCGACCTGCTGTCGCACGAAGGCTTCCCGGGACACCTCTATCAGGACGTTTACTTCAAAAACAGCGGCCTGCCGAAAACCATTCGCGCAATGAGCTCCTCGGGCTATATGGAAGGCTGGGCAACCTATGCCGAAAACTACGCGGCAAAATACTTCAGGCCGGATACGCTCCTCAACCTTTTGTATAAGTTGTATCTTTTAGAAAACAAAACTTCGCAATATATCGTTGCGGCGGCCGACATCAAGGTGAACTACGAAGGTCTGGACAAAGCCGAGCTCAGAAGCTTTTTGCTTGACACCTTCTATTCTTCCGCAGCCGGCGACGCGAGCATGACGAATGCCGTTTCGGCCTACTCCGACAGAGTGTTCGAGCACGTCGTGGAAGTTCCGACAAACGTTTTGAAGTACTATTACACCGCGCTCAAAATCACCGAGCTTCGCACCCTCTGCGCGCAGATGTCCGACCTCGAATTTCACACCGAAATGATGAAATACGGTCCGGTTCTGTTGGATCAGTACTACGCAAAACTGACGGCAAACTAACGTTACGCAAGGTTTAACCGAAATTTTGGCAGTATAAACCTTGATTTTTGAAAAGTGTATAAAATTTTAAAGGAGCATATATATGAAATCAATCGCAATCAACCTTAAACTTGCAGAAAACGTCAAGCAGTTTGTCAACGTGGTCAACAAATACGACTACGATATGGATTTGAGAAGCGGCCGCCACGTCGTCGACGCAAAATCGGTTTTGGGCATATTCAGCCTTGACCTCAGCATGCCGGTCGTGCTGGAAATCTTCACCGACAGCTGCGAAGATCTTTTGTCGGATCTTGCTCCGTTTATCGCCTGAGGCAAAAAAATTCGCAGAGTGAAAGCTTTGCGAATTTTTCTTTTTGAAAACTATGAACGCAAACTTAAACAAAAATTCAAGAACGGTGGCCGCGGTCGGCATATCCGTTGCCCTCATTGCCGTGCTTCAGGCCCTTGCGGAGATTTTGCAAAAAGTCGGCATGCCCGTCAGCCTTGCGCTGGGGCTTTTGCCGGTGCTTGTCGCGGCAGAGTTCTACGGCCCTAAAGTTGGCGCAATCTGCGGCGGGTTCTTCGGAATCACCAGCCTTATCATCGCCGTCGTCTATTCCTCCGCCATACCGCTTTATTCCGTCGCGATAAATCCGCTGGTTTCGGTGCTTCCCCGCATTTTGGTGGGCGTGGCGTCGGGACTGGTTTACAAAGGCATAAAAAACAAAATTAAAAACGAAAAAAAGAGCGTCGCCGCCGCAAGCGTTGCCGCCACGGTTTCGGGCGTTCTCACCAACACCGTGCTGTTTTTGGGATTCTTCTTTTTGTTTGCCGGCGGAAAAACTTACGGCTCGGTTACGGTGGACTTCAGGTGGATTATGGCAAGCGTCGTTTCGATAAACGCGGCGATAGAACTGGTTTCCTTCTCCGTCATAGTTCCGCTCGTCGTCGGCGCGCTGGAAAAATCCGCAAAATAATTATAGCTTCGTACATAAAAAGGCTTCCCGAAGGAAGCCTTTTTGCGTGGTTTTCGATTTTCCTATTTCATCAGAGTGATTGCAAAAGCGATGCAGAACTGAGCGATGTAATAGGTGGTGTGATTGATGATGACGTTTGCAGGGGTGTTCTTCTTTTGGTCGACGTCAAAATACATGCCGGACAGAATGAGGTCGGACAAAAGGAACATTACGCCGCCCACGGTCATCACGATCCACATAACGAGATCGGCGCCGTCGTTTCTGATGCGGTTAATCATCACGGAAGCGCAGCTGAAGACCATTGCCGCAAGTATGCCGCCGTACACGCCGGAAATAACCTTGAACTTGCCGTATTTGAGCTTCATCGGTTTCTCGAGGGAAACGGCGATAAGTCCGAACAATGCGCCCACCGCGAGAGGAACGACGCACCACCACGCGCTTTCTTCGGCCACCTTGGTGTAGCCGTAAATCGCCGCGAGATAGCAAACGTGCCCCAAAGCAAAAGCAACCATACCGCTGTAAGTCCAGACGTCGTTGTCCTGTTTATAGGCGTACTTCAGATCCAGAGCAATGTCGCCCAGCATGCCGAACACGAGGCCTGCCACGATGAGGATTCCGTAAGTCATTTGCTCGGCCGAACAAATGCCGTATTCGTTTTTCTCGGCAACCTGAATGAGGGCGAAAACCGCCGTCAGAATGAAAAAGATGCTTGCGATAGTTTTGGTGATAACGCCCGGAACTCCGCCTTTTTTGACGCGGACGTACATAAAGAACGCCGCCGCCAGAACGCCTAAAGCAAGTGCTGCATAGACCATAATTTTTATCTCCTTATCTTTTAATTACCATTTGTTGTGAACGCGCTCGGCAAAGCACATTCTGTCATTAATTTCGATGACCTTTCCGTCGTCCAGAACGGCTTTTCCCGAAATAAGCCCGAAGACCTGATGCGGGATCATGCATATAACGCCGACGTCAAGCGGAGCCTGCCTGTCGATGACCGGTTTGAAAGTCATTTCGAACCTGCCGTCGTCGGAAGTGAACGTCCACGGCTCGGTGTACAGATACTTCTTGCCCGACATAGGAATGTTGAAGGTTATTTCGCTGATTTTGTGGGACTTGCCGTTGTAGAAAAGCATATTTTCGGTGGCGGCCGACGTGTTGCCGAAGCCGTAACCGATGTTCCAACCGAACGTGCTGCCGTCGTCCAGAACGGTCTGACCGCTTCCCCAGTACCAGGTGTTGTCGTACGTCCACACGCCCCTGCCCCAGTCGAGGGTGGCAAGGGAACCGTTTTCGCGATTGAAAAGATATTCCTTTCCGTCGAAGCGGCACCAGCCGTCGGCGCGCATGCAGTTGATTTTCTGATTGTAGTAAAAGTGTTTCGGCTTGTCGAATGGCGTGGCGATGACCATGCTTTCCTCCGGAATTTCGGTGAGCGTTACGTCAAATTCCAAAGCCTTTTTGGTGTTGCAGAAGTTGTCGTAACGGCCGAAAAGATGCCTTTTTTCGCCGTCGTTTTCAAAAGTCATGGTAAGAGTGCCTGCTTTTGCGGTAACGTCACCCTTTTCGGAAGTGGACGGCATGCCCACCTTCCCCATCGGGAACGGCGCGATTTCCGAATCGTTCATCTGAAACGGCTCTCCCGAAAAGCCCAGAAGCGAAATGCTGTGGCTGGCCACGAAGCCTGCGTCGGCAATAGTCAGGCACAGGCCGACGTCCTGATTTCCGATGTAATAATAATCCCATTCTTTGATGCGGATTTTTTTGGCTTTTACGTCCTTTCTGTCGTAAATCCAAAAAAGTTTTTTCGCAAATCCAGGTTCGGCGATGTCCCCTTTTTCGTTCAGAAGACGTTGCGGCGCGGTGATTTCGTGTTGAGCGTGCATAATTTCCTCCGTAAATCGCTTTAAGATATAATAAATTTTAACTTATATCGCCGTCCAAAGTCAAGCCAAAATAGGTTTTAAGGTTATTTTTATTTACAAAAACCAAATACTTTGTTATAATAACGCTAAGACGTATTTCTGGGAGGATAATATATGTCAAAAATTTTCGTAACGACCGACGCAACGTCGGATATGCCGAAAAACCATTCGGCCGAAAACTTCAAAATCATACAGATGAACTACGTTCTGGACGACGTCGAATACGTTTGCGATCCGAAGAGTCTGGACTTCGACGAATTTTATCGCCGCGTCGATGCCGGCAGCATGCCGACGACCTCGCTTATAAACACCGAAACGGCAATAGAATTCTTCACTCCTATCCTTAAAGAAGGCTTCGACGTTTTGCATATCTGTTTTTCAAGCGCCCTCAGCGGAACCTACAACGCGCTGAAAATTGCAGAAACCGAACTTAAAGAAGCGTTTCCTGACCGTAAAATTGCCGTTGTGGACAGCAAGGCGGCTTCGGGCGGTGAAGGCTTTATGGTTTGGCAGGTTCTTAAAAAACGCGCCGAAGGCGTAAGCTTTGACGAACTTCTGGCCTTTGCGGAAGACGTCAGAGAACATTGCGTTCACTTCTTCACCGTTCAGAATCTGTTCCACCTCTATCGTGGCGGCCGCGTCAGCAAAACCGCCGCTGTCATCGGAAGCGGTCTGAACCTAAAGCCCGTTCTTCACGTTGACACCGAAGGCAGACTTATCCCTATTCAAAAGGTTATGGGCAGAAAAGCCAGCCTCAAAGCGCTCGTCGACGACTACGTCATAAAGAGCAAGGGTTGGAAAAACGACGAAGTCTGGGTTCAGCACGGAAGCGCGCCGGAAGACGCGGAATGGGTTGCCGCCAAAATCAAGGAAAAGACGCCTGACGTCAACGTCGTCATCGACTTCATCGGACCTATCATCGGCACGCACTGCGGAAAAGGCATTTTGGCCGTGTTCTTCCTCGGCGAAGACAAAATCAAACCTTAAAACGAATGCAAAAAAATCCCCGTAATTCGGGGGTTTTTTCGTATAAACTTTCTGCCGCAGGTTAATAATATAACCAAAACAGGAGGTTTATATGGAACTTGAAAAAAGCAAAACAATTTTGAATTTGGCAAAAGCGTTCGCAGGCGAATGTATGGCGAGAGCCAGATACGAATACATCGAATACGGCGCCCGTCAGCAAGGCTACACCGCCCTTGCGGAAGTTGTGGACAAAATCGCCTACAACGAATTTAACCATTCCCGCATGTTCTACTCTTTCATTCAGAGCGCGGGGAACCGTACCATCGACAACATAGACGTTCAAAGCGGCTATCCTTTCAGAGAGAAATGGGATCTGACCGAAAACCTCAGGCTTGCCGCCGAAGACGAACTCGACGAAGCCGAAAAGGTTTATCCTCTCTACGCCGAAACGGCAAGAAAAGAAGGTTTTTCGGACGTTGCCGGCCTTTTTGAAAACATAATCGAGGTGGAAAAACAGCACGCGAAAACCTTCCAAAAGCTTCACGAAGCCATGAAGAACGGAACGCTCTACAACAAAAAATCGGCGGTTTCCTGGACTTGCGGCGGATGCGGCTATTCGGAAACCGGCAAAAAAGCCTTCGAAACCTGCCCGCTCTGTCAGGCAAAGCAAGGCGTGGTTTGTCTGCAACCCGAAGATACGGGAAAATAAAAATGTAAGCGGAAGGTTTCTTCCGCTTTGTTTTTTGTTGCAACGGGAACGGTTTTTTGCTAAAATAAAAGCAGAAACTTTTTGAGGTGGATATGGATTTCGGTATCACGGCAGGCGCCGTCCTCGTTATGCTGATCTATGCCGTTCCCGGGTTCGTTCTGGTGAAAACCAAAGCCGTTAAGGAGGAACATATTTCTTCCTTTGCAAAAGTGCTTCTCTACGTCTGTCAGCCGTGCCTGACGATGTACCAGTTCGATTCGGTAACGTACGAAAAGGAGCTGTTTAAGAACATGCTTTTCTTTTTCGGCATCTGCACTGCGCTGCAAATTGTGATTTTGGCCGCAGTCGGGGCGGTTTTCGGCAAACGCCTTCGCGGGGACGTCGGCGCAAGGATTGCCGTCTGCGCTTCCGTTTTCGGAAACGTGGGCTACTTCGGCGTGCCGCTTCTGGAAAAACTGCTTCCGGGCACGAACGCGCTTGCGTATTCGGCGATGTTCGCCGTCAGCATGAACCTTATGGCCTGGACTCTGGGGTGCGCGCTCATCACCTGCGACAAAAAATACATAAAAGTCAAAAAGCTGGTTCTCAATCCCGCGACGTTGGTGCTTTTCGTGGCCCTGCCGCTGTTCTTTACGGGGACGAAGCTTCCGACGGAAGGCTTCGACTTAGGCGGCATCGTTTCGCTTCTTGCCAAAATGACCGCTCCTCTTTGTATGCTGATTTTGGGCATGCGCCTTGCAACCGTAAGCGTCAGAGAACTGTTTTCAAACGGCAAGTGCTACCTTTCGTCCGCCGTCAAGCTGGTGATTTTCCCGCTTGCCGCATGGGCGATAACGCTTCCCTTAAATATCCCCGAACTTTTGAAACAAGTGCTTTGCATCACCTGTTGTTGCCCGACGGCAAGCGTGGTGCTCAACCTTTCGGAGCTTTTCGGCGAAGGACAAAAACAAGCCGCCGACAGCGTGCTTTTGTCCACGATATTCTGCCTTTTAACAATCCCCGTGATTCTTTTGATTTTGTAACGACAAAACAAAAAGCCGCGTTTACCGCGGCTTTTTTGATGATTAGGCGTTGTTTTTGAGCTTTTCGGCGATTGCGCAAGCGGTGTCGGGATAGTCGGTCATGATTGCGTCGGCGCCGTCGCGGATGAGCTGTTCGATTTCTTTCGGGTCGTTTATCGTCCAGAATTGAACGGCAATTCCATACTTATGCGCGTAGTCGATGACGCTCTTTTTGCCGAGATCCACGAATATATACGCGTCTGTCGGAATCTGCAAAACCGAGTAGCCGACGTTCTTTTTGGCAAGGTCCGCGTTGAAGCAGAATGCAAAATAGAACTCCACCACTTCCATTATGGAAGCCGAACGGGTTACGCCGCGGGAAGCGTATTCCTTGTCGATGTAGGCGGTTACGTTTTTCTGGAAGGTGCCGACAACCACTTTGTCCAGAACGTCGTAGTTCACCATGATTTCGTACAATTTGTCCATGGCCTTTTCGCCGATTGCGCCGCTGTCTTTGATTTCGATGATATAGCGCATATCGACGTAGCCCTTTTCGGTTATGACGTAGTCGAACACTTCTTCCAAGGTGCAGATGCGCGCTTCGCCCTCTTCAAAGTCGGTGCCGTCGTAGTCGTGCCACATTTCCAAGGTTTTGAGTTCCTCCAAAGTGTGGTCGATAACCTTGCTGTCCTTGCCGAAGCCTTCGACTTCTTCGCAGTTGCTGGTTCTGTCCAAGGTGTCGTCGTGCAAAAGAACAAGGCGTTCGTCTTTGGTGAGTTGAAGGTCAAATTCCAGAATGTCGATGACGTAGCCTTCCGTTTCCATAATGTCTATGCACTTGGAAAAAGCCGCCATCGTGTTTTCAGGCGCCGTTTTGCGCCCTGCTCGGTGCGCCGACATCAAGGTTTCGGACACGATATATGCGTTGTCGGAAGCGGGTATTTCGCTTTCCTTGACGCGCGGTATGTTTGCAAAGCCCCTGAGGGCAAACATGAACGTCATTGCAAGAATAGGAATGGCAACGATGACTGCAACGACGCTTAAAACTATCCGTTTTGCGGAAATAGGTTTCTTTTCTTTCATGATTTTTCCCCTGTACGTTTTTTGTAAGATATATTATACCCCATTTTCACCGCGTTTGCAACATAAAAACCAAACAAAAAAGCGCCCCGAAAGAGACGCTTTTTGACTTTTTGTTTATTTTTTCAGGAACAGCACTACGTCGTCGCCGACGCCATAGGACGATTTGCCCAGAGCCTTTGCCGTCTGCGCTTCGATATAATCTCTGCAACCCTTTTCCATTGCCCTTATGGCCTCGAAGGCAAGCTCCATGCTTTCGCCGCAGGCAAACACGCCGTGATTTGCCAAAAAGCAACCTTTTCTGCCCTTCATTGCCTCAACGGTGTTTTTGCAGAGGCCCTTGGTGCCCGGAAGAGCGTACTTGGCACAGCGAATATCGCCGCCCAAAAGCTCCTTCAGCTCGGGATTGGTTATCGGAAGGTCCTTCCTTGCGGAAGCGAACACGCTGCATTCCGACGGATGCGAGTGCAAAACCACGTTGATTTCAGGTCTGTCGCGCAAGATTGCCGCGTGGATTTTTCGTTCGGAAGTAGGCTTTTTGCTGCCCACCCATTCCAAAGTGTCGATGTCCACCACGCTCATATCGTCCACGGTGAGATCGACGTAATCGAGCCCCGAAGGCGTGCACAGCATGTGCTTTTCGTCGATACGAACGGATATGTTGCCCCAGGTGCCCTGCACAAGGTTTTCGGCAAGCATCTGAACGCCTGCGTCTTTTATGAGCCATCTGAGTTCGGATTCTGTTTTCATGTCAGGCCTCCTCTTGTTCTTTGGCGATTTTGGCCGCCTGATTGGTTTTGCTGTACTTGATTTTGTAGATGAAATGTTGCAGGTTGGCGTCCAGAAAACCGAGGTTATGCGAGCCGCCGAGAGCAGTTACCCTGACGTGGGTTCTGCAAGCTTTTTCCATAACCATTGCCGCAGTGAAGGCTTCGTCCAGACTTCTGCCCACGGTCAGCGCGCCCTCGCCCTTTATGAGGCAAGCACGTTTGCCCGCAAGCGCCTTCACAAGGTCTTTCGGCGCCGATGACGCGGCGCACTTGATTTTTACACCCAGAATCTGACTCATATCGTCAAGAACCGGCGGAACGCTTTTGCCTTTTTCGGCGCAAGCCAGGGTGTAGTCGGTGTCGATTCTTATGACTGCGTCCGCTCCGTCCACGAGATTCAGCGCATATACGTCGCCGCCAAGTTTTTTGGCGGTTCTATCGTCCAGTTTGTCCGTATCAAAAACGTCCAAGTCGGCAAAAAGCACGTCGTCAGCGGTCAGATTTGCAAAATCAACCCCTTGTTTGGTTGTATAAAGCTCATTTTCGTGACGGAAAGTTATGCTTGCGTTTTCGCTTGCCAAACCCTCCTCCGAAAGCTTTTTGGCGTAGTCGATGACGTTTTGTACCATTTTTTCATTCATGATAATTTCTCCTTTTGAAGGCGTCGGTGCGCCGATAAAATTTGCGGCGCATAATATTATTGCCCTGCGGTTTTGCCGCAGGGCAAATTCGGTTACTATACTATTTATCCAGATTTCTGGTGCATTCGGTTACGTGCGCGAAAACTTCGTCGAATTTTTCCAAAGCGGCGTCGACAACTTCGTCGGTGTCTGCCATGGAAGTGTAAAGCCTGCTGCCCGCAAGGGTGATGATCCCGTTTGCCGCGTATGCCGCGCCCATCTGTTCCATTGCCACTTTACGTCTGAGCATTTCAGGTTTTTTCTTCAGCATAGGAATAAGGGATTTTAAGATGTTGAAGCTGGAAAAATCGAAGCTCATTGCGCCGGTGCATTCGAGGTGAACGATGCTGCCGGTGTTGTAAACCACGAACGGAAGGCCGTGCTTTTTGATAAGCTCTTTGAGGCCGGCGGTAAGTCTGTCGCCTGCATGGCCCGCTTTTTCGCAAGCGTTTTGTTTTTCGATTTCGCAGATTGCGAGGTAGCCTGCGTAGGAGCTGAGCGGGTTGGCCGCCAAGGTGCCGCCGACGTACGCTTTTTTGCCCATGCCCGCAAGGCCTGCCGCCATAAGGCCTATGTATTCTTTCTTGCCGCCTACGCCGCCTGCGGAAGGATAGCCGCCCGCAACGATTTTGCCGAACACGGTGAGGTCAGGATACATATCTCTGCCGGTGCCCTGCCGACGGAATTTGACGACTTTGCCGTTCTCGATTTTTTTGTCGTCGATCATCCAAGGTTTGCCGTCAACGAAAACAGGAGTGTCGTCAACCTTGTATTTGTCGCCGAAGAAGTAGCCCGCAGCGCCGTGAATGCCGACTCTGAAACCGGTAACGACTTCGTCGAAGATGAAGAGAGCGCCGTATTTTTTGGCCAGAATTCTGGCTTTTTCGTTGTAGTCGAAGTCCACCGGACGGGTGCCACTTTCAGGACCTACAGGTTCGACGATGACCGCCGCCGTACCTCCCTTCAATTTGTTGCGTCTGAGCATTTTCTCAAGCATCTTGAGGTCGTTAGGTCTGACTTCGTCGGTGGTTTTGTAGCTGCCCGGAATGCCGTGGCTTTCCAAAAATTGTCTGCTGCCCGGAATCTTCAGGCCGTAAACCATCTGATCGGACCAGCCGTGATAAGCGCCGCCGACTTTGATGATGCGTTTATGTTTGGTTGCGCAACGCGCCACTCTTATTGCCGCCATGACGGATTCGGTGCCGGAACCCAGCATCCTGAACATTTCGCACGCAGGCATAAGTTCGTTGATTTTTTTGGCGAGCAAAAGTTCGCCCTCGTGGAACAAACCGGTAACAGGACCGCAGGTGTTGAGAAGTTCAAAAACCTTTTCCCTTACAGGCAGATAGTTGCTGCCCAAAATGGTCGGGCCGCCGGCCTGCAAAAAGTCGAAATATTTGTTGCCGTCGCGATCGTAAAGATAAGCGCCTTCCGCTTTGTCCATGCAAAGTGGGAACGGATAGTTGAAAGCAAGGTTGTGTTGTACGCCGCCCGGAATATACTTTTTGGCTTCCGTGGTGATTTCCTTGCTGCCTTTGCAGTTGATTTCGTAGTGATCGAGAACCTTTTTAAGATACTCGTCGGATACGCACCAAATCGGTTTTGAAGTTAAATCCGCAAGTTCTTTGTAGATTTGATTGGCGTCTGGCCATTTGCTGATACCGTTACCGTTGCTCATAGTTTATCCTCCACTCTGTTTGTTATTAAGGTTATGAATTTGTTTATCGTCAGTTTGACGTCCTCTCCGTCGCCGAAGGCTTCGCCACGCATAAACTTCTGAAACACAAGTCCGAAATAGGAACCGATCAAAAGGGCGGAAAGTTCTTTTGGGGAAAATACCTTTTTCGCCGCGTTGTAAGCGGCACTTTCCGATATAGTCTTTTGCAGCGCGTCGTCAAGCTCCTGAAAGTTGCACGGCTCGCGGCTCAAAAGATTTTTGACGAACAGTTCCATGCACAGATAAGGATACGGAACGGTGTCGTCCACCAGCTGACAAAGAAGGACTCTCTCAAAAACTCCGCGATTGCTGTTTCTTGCGGCGGCGAAAAGGTCCTTGATTTCTTCGTCCGCAAGCTCCCTCAGCAGTTGATCGAGCGAATTGAAATGCGTGAAAAACGTGCTTCTGGAGATGCCCGTTTCGTGGGCGATGCGTTCGATTTTGACGCCCGAGATGCCCTCTTCCTCAAATAATTTTTTTGCGGTGTGCATAATTTGTTTATGCGTCGTTACCTTTTTTCCTTCCGTTTTCAATAGAGCTTTTGACATAAGTATCCTTATTTTTGTATTATAGTCTAATTTTAGCACACCGCTTCGGCGTTTGTAAAGCGATTTTTGGACTAAAGTACAATTCTGTTATAAATTATTATTTAGCACTTTGTCAAAAAAATTTCGGGATTTTTTGACTTTTTTTCCAAAATCTATTGACAAATGGGAAAATGGTGTTATAATTAGCAGTCGAAGAGCGAGAGTGCTAAAATATGGAAGCACCTCACGGGAAAACCTTTTCCCGAACCTATCATATTTCAAAGGAGGTATGACTTATGGATTTTAGTAAATACACCAAAAAAGCGCTTGACGCAATAAACAACGCGCAGAACATTGCGCTTGAAAGACATCATCAGCAATTGTTTTCGGAACATATCGTTTACGCCCTTCTTTCCGACGAAGACGGACTTATCCCGAAGCTCGTAACGAAGTGCGGCGCCGATTCCGACGCACTTTTGAGAGAAACCGACAAAATATTGTCGTCCTTCCCTTCCGTAACCGGCTCGGGCGCGGGCGAATGTTATCTGTCGGGCGACGCGTCGCTTATGCTTTCGGAGGCAGGCAAGCTTGCCAAATCCGCGGGCGACGAATACGTCAGCGTCGAACACATTTTCGCGGCGATTTTGGACAATCCTTCCCCTGCCCTCAAGGCGGCGTTTGCAAAAGTCAAACTTACAAAAGCAGGCTTTATGAGCGCGCTTTCGCAGGTTAAAACCACGAAAGTTACGTCAGACAACCCCGAAGACACATACGACGTACTGAAAAAATACGGCCACGACATGGTCGAACGCGCCGAAAGCGGCAAGCTGGATCCGGTTATCGGCCGTGATGACGAAATAAGAAACGTCATTCGTATTCTGTCCAGAAAAACCAAAAACAACCCGGTTCTTATCGGCGAAGCGGGCGTCGGGAAAACGGCAATAGCGGAAGGGCTGGCGCAGCGTATCGTTCGCGGCGACGTGCCGGAAGGACTTAAGGACAAACACATCTTTGCCCTCGACATGGGCGCGCTTATTGCGGGCGCAAAATACCGCGGCGAATTCGAAGAAAGGCTGAAAGCCGTTCTGAACGAAATCAAAAAACAAAACGGCCGTATGCTGCTTTTCATCGACGAACTGCACACCATCGTAGGCGCAGGCAAAACCGAAGGCAGCATGGATGCGGGCAACCTCTTAAAACCTATGCTTGCAAGGGGCGAGCTGCACTGCATCGGCGCAACCACTTTGGACGAATACCGCAAATACATCGAAAAAGATCCTGCCCTGGAGCGTCGTTTTCAACCCGTTATGGTGAACGAACCTACCGTTGAAGACACCGTCGCCATTTTGAGAGGACTGAAGGAAAGATACGAAATCTTCCACGGCGTGCGTATTCACGACCAGGCTTTGGTTGCGGCGGCAACGCTTTCGGACAGATACATTTCCGACAGATTCCTGCCGGACAAGGCAATCGACCTTGTGGACGAAGCCTGCGCCATGATCAGGACGGAAATCGACAGCATGCCGACCGAAATGGACGTCATCAGCCGCAAAATCATGCAGCTGGAGATAGAGGAAATGGCGCTTGAAAAGGAAACCGACAAGCTTTCCGTCGAGCGTCGCGAATCAATCAAAAAAGAACTTGCAAACCTTCACGATAAGTTCAACGAAATGAAGGCGCAATGGGAAAACGAAAAGAAAGAAATAAACGGCGTTCAGGACACCAAGGCCGAAATCGACCGCGTCAATCTTCAGATCGAAGACGCAAAACGACGCAGCGACTACGGCAAAGCGGCCGAGCTTCAATACGGCACCCTGCCGGCCTTGACCAAAAAGCTTGAGGAAGCCGAGAAAAAATCCAAAAACGGAACTTCTCTGCTCCGCGACGAAGTTACCTCCGACGAAATCGCAAAAATCGTTTCGAAGTGGACGGGTATTCCCGTCACCAAGCTTATGGAAAGCGAAAAAGAAAAGCTTCTGCACCTTGCCGACGAACTGCACAAACGCGTCATCGGTCAGGACGAAGCCGTAAACGCCGTCAGCGAAGCGGTGCTTCGTTCGAGAGCGGGCATTTCCGACGAAAACAGACCTATCGGATCTTTCCTGTTCCTCGGCCCTACGGGCGTGGGCAAAACCGAACTTGCAAAAACGCTTGCTTCCTATCTTTTCAACGACGAACGCAACATCGTGCGTATCGACATGACGGAATATATGGAAAAATTCAGCGTGTCGCGTCTTATCGGCGCGCCTCCGGGATACGTCGGCTACGACGAGGGCGGTCAGCTCACCGAAGCAGTCAGAAGAAAACCTTATTCCGTGGTTCTTTTCGACGAAATCGAAAAAGCGCACCCCGACGTCTTCAACATTTTGTTGCAGGTTCTCGACGACGGCCGCATAACCGACAGCCAAGGCAGAACGGTTAACTTCAAAAACACCATCATCATTCTGACCTCCAACCTCGGCAGCGGCGCCATTCTGGACGGCATCGACCAAAACGGCAACATCTCCGACGAGGCGAAAGAACAAATCGACAAACTTCTGAAGCAGACCTTCCGTCCGGAATTTCTGAACAGACTCGACGACACCGTTCTCTTCACGCCGCTCACTCGCGAAAATGTCTTCAGGATCATCGACATCATGCTGACCAAACTGCAATCGCGCCTTGAAAAACAGAACCTCAAACTGCAGGTTACCGACGCGGCCAAAAACCTTATCGTGGACGGCGGCTACGACGTAACCTTCGGCGCAAGACCGCTTAAACGTTACATCGAAAGCAACGTCGAAACCAAGGTTGCCAAAGCAATCCTTAAGGGCAACATGGACGAAGGCGACACCATCGTCGTCGACGCCTCGAACGGCGAAATCACCGTCTCTTCAAAACACTAACAACAAACCCCTCTCGCTTTCCGAGAGGGGCTTTTTATTTTGACGTTTTAAGATGCGAGTTTTGCAAGATATTCGTCCACAAAGCCCCAAACCAAGGAGTCGTAATCCGTGACGCTGTAGTTTGCCGCGTTGAAGCCGTGCCCTGCCCCGAGAATTTTTTTAAGCTCGCAATCGGAATAAATCGTCTGCGCCTTTTCGGAATAGGATATCGGCACGGTGCGGTCGTTTGTGCCGTGAACGATAAGCACGGGCTTGTCGAATGCGGCGATATGCTCGTACACGTCGTAGTTGGTCAGCGAGCTTGAGAAGGTTTTTCCGTAAGGGATAAGGCTGTCGGGGATAAGCGGATTTGACGCGTACTTTTTCACCTGATCGGCGATGTTGAACGCAGGATACAGCAAAATCATGCCCGAAACCGCTTCGGGGATACCGTTTGCGGTGAGCGCAGTCACCAGTCCGCCCTGGCTGGTCCCCACCAAAAGCACGCCGCCGTCCGTGACGTCTTCGCGCGCCGATACCGCCGAAATCACCGCTTTGAGGTCGGCCACTTCGGAGAAAATGGTCATTTCCTTGACTTTGCCGTCGCTTTTCGAGGAATTGCTTCCGCCGCAAAAATCAAACGTGCAGGCAACGTATCCCCTGTCCGCAAAGCCTTTGGCATACGCCGCGAGGGAATTTCCCGTCAGAAACGCGCTGTGCGACAAAATCACCGCAGGGTGCGAGGCAAGCTCGTCATTTGGAAAATATAATTTGCAATAAATGTTTTTGCTTCCGTTTTGCGTCCAGAACTCCTCGGTTTTGTAGTCTTCTGTGGGGACGTCAGGAGTATCTGGATTGTCGGGATTATCCGGAGTGTCCGGGACGTCGGGCGTATCGGGCGTGTCAGGCTTATCCGGCGTATCCGGTTTGTCCGGCGTATCCGGTTTGTCCGGCGTGTCAGGATTGTCCGGCGAAGGAGAATCGCCCTTCCCGCAGCTTGCAAACGCCATAAGCATAACCACTATGACAAGCACAACGAAAATAAATTTGAATAATAAACGTTTTTTCATAAAATTTCCTCTTTCTATGATTCCCGTTATTCTCCCTGTCGCTACGTCAATTATACTACCACAACAGGCGTTTGTCTACTGCCGATAAATATCTTTTTCACGCGCCAAAGCGGAAAATTTTGCTAAAACGGAAACGTCTTTTGCGGCGCAACCTAAAATCGCAAGCGGTTTTTTGTGTGGTTTTGGCACAAAAGCGCAAAAAATCAAAAACGGTGAGCAAAAAAATTCAAGTGGGCATTGACATTGAAAAAATGGGGAAATATAATATAGTTAAGTAAATAACAGGAGGAAACCTATGAGCAAAAATTACGACGTTCTCGTTGTCGGCGGCGGCAACGGCGGCTTGATGGCTGCCGCACTCACCGCAAAAGCGGGGCTGAAAACGTTGCTGGTTGAAAAACATAATATTCCGGGCGGCAGCGCTTCATCGTTCAAAAGAGGCAGATTCGAATTCGAGCCGTCGTTGCACGAGCTTTGCAGCGTCGGAACGAAGGAAAAACCAAACGAAATTTACAACTTGTTCGACAAAATCGGGGCGAAGATCGACTGGAGGTACGAAAACAACACCTTCCGCGCAATCTGCACCGGCGAAAACGGCTATGACGTGAAGCTTCGCGCAGGGGAAGAAAACTTCTGCGACGACATGGAAAAGGCCGTTCCGGGTTGCCGCGCGTCGGTCAAAGCATTTTTCGATCTGGACGGCAAAAACAAAGAAACCCTTTCCTATATCTACAAAAAGAAAGGCAAACCGAACCCGCTCGTTATGCTCTTCAAGCACGGCGACTTTATGAGATCGGCTTCACACAGCGTTGAGGACGTCGAAAAAGCCCTCGGCATGCCTGAAAAAGCGCGCAACATTCTCAACACCTACTGGTGCTATCTGGGCGTTCCTACCGACGAGCTTTCGGCTTTCCACTATATGACCATGGTCGAATCCTACGTCAACGACGGCGCGGCCATGCCGTACAAACGCTCGCACGAACTGAGCCTTGCCATCGAAAAGGCAATCACCGATAACGGCGGCGAAGTGTGGTACAACTCCCCTGCAACCAAGTTCCTCTACAACGAAGACGGCTCCTGCAAGGGCGTTGAACTGGCAAACGGCGAGCAGATTTTTGCGAAAGAAATCATTTCCAACGTCATTCCTAACAACGTTTACGAAATGTCCGCCCCGAAATTCGTGCCTGAACGCGAATTGCGCCTTGCCAACAGCAGAAAACTGGGCATAACCTTCGTAACGATATATCTCGGCCTCGACTGCACCAAGGAAGAACTGGGGCTTAATGACTACACCGTCTTCATTTCCAAGGACGGCAACCCGAGAAAGTGCTTCGACAAACGCCTTGACGGCTATTATTACGTCGTCAACTGCCTGAACGCGGTAATCCCGGATTGCACGCCTGAAGGTACGAGCACGCTTTTCTACACCATTCCGCTTTTCGGCAACGAAATCCCTGCGGATTTGTCGCCTGAAAACTACAAAAAATGGAAAAACGACGTCGCCAAACGCTTCATAGAAGACAGCGAAAAGGTTTTGGGCGTCAGCATTATGCCGCACATTGAGGAAATCGAAGTCGCAACGCCGGTTACCTTTGCAAGATACCTCGGCACGCCTGACGGCGAAATTTACGGCTACGAGCTTTCCGGTTGGGACAGCATCATGGCGCGTATCTCCCAAAACGCAACCGACTACACCGTGAAAAACCTCACCTACTGCGGCGGCCACAACGTCCGCGGCGACGGCTACAGCTCCGCCTACATCACCGGCGAATCGGCGGCAAACACCGTCATCAGAAGACTGAAAGGAGGCAACTGATATGAAAAAACCTAACATTTCTTCGTTAAATCCGATAGAGTTCACAAAAGTTCAGCCTTTAAGAACCGAAACCATCGACAAGGCTCCGGCAACTCCGATTCCGCCACTCGAATCGTACCGTGCAAACGCAATCGCAAAAGCCTTGCACCCGAAACGTCAGTTCGTCGTGATTTCGAAAATAGACGAAATTTCAAGCGACGTCAAAACCTTCACCCTCGTTCCGAACGAGAAAAAAGGCACGACCGCTCTCGCCTATTTCTCCGCAGGGCAATATATTTCCGTCAGCCTCACGATCGGCCAAATAACCTTGAACCGTCCGTATTCCCTGTCTTCTTCCCCGAAAGCGGCACTTGGCGGAGAATACAAAATCACCGTCAAACGCGTCAAGGACGGACTTGCAACCAACTATATTCTCGACAATTTCAAAGTCGGCGACGAGCTTGAAATTTCCGCTCCTCTCGGACACTTCTGCTACGAACCTCTGCGCGACGCGGCCACCGTCATCGGCCTTGCGGGCGGAAGTGGCATCACTCCGTTTTTAAGTTTGGCGCACGCGATAGCCGACGGCGACGAAGACGCAAACCTCGTTCTGCTTTACGGCTCCCGCACGCAAAAAGACGTTTTGTTCAAAAACGAATTTGACGAAATTGCAAAATCGTGCGATAAAGTCAAGGTTGTGTACGTTTTAAGCGACGAATCGGCAGAAGGCTGCGAATCCGGCTTCCTGACGGCAGAGCTTATCAAAAAGTACGCGCCGGAAGGAGACTACTCGGTGTTTATGTGCGGACCGCAGGCCATGTACGTTTTTGCCGACAAAGAAATAGCAAAACTCGGCATCAGACAAAAATTTGTCAGACACGAGCTGTTCGGCGAATATCACAACCCTGAAAAGGAAGCCGACTACGTTGCCCCTGAAGCCCCTACCTGCAAAATCACCGTCAACGTTCGCGGCGAAAAACAGGTTGTGGAAGCTTCCGTTGAGGACACCGTTCTCTCTTCTCTCGAAAAACACGGCATTCGCGTTCCTGCGCATTGCAGATCCGGCGAATGCGGTTGGTGCCACAGCAGGCTGGTTTCCGGCAAGGTTTACGTCCCTAAATCCGTTGACGGCAGACGCCTTGCGGATTTGGACTACGGCTACGTTCATCCGTGCTGCACCTTCCCTCTTTCGGACATCGAAATCGTCGTGTATCCTGAAGCATAACGCAAAAACGAAAATATCCCGAGAAACCTCGGGATATTTTTTGTTTTATAGCGACGATTTCCGAATTGGTAAATGCTTCAAGAACGATATTCGCTTCGTATTCGTTGATAACGCATTTTTTGTCGATAACGTCGTATCCGAAGAATGTTCGTCCGCCGGTCGTCTGACCTTTGCTCCAACTCTCTTTTAATCCGCGATTTATCTTTTGAGCGAGTTCCGCCGATTTTGTGTGTTTCGTTAGCCATAGCCGCTCCTATAAATCAAAATATCGCCTTTAAAAATCAGAGCCGTCCGCAATGACTGCGAACGGCTCGTTGTTATTATTTCATCTTATTTTTTTTGGTGAACAATGCTTTGATTGCTGCGATTAAATCTGCAAAGCTCTTTTTCTTGACTGCGAACCAAAGAACGGCAAATCCGCCGATTCCGGCAAGCAGCACCGAACCGATTACGATACCCGCAATTTGTCCGCCCGAAAGTCCGTCCTTTTTATCAGGTGTCGGAGTGATTTCGCCACCGCCCGAAGTCTTATCGCCATACACCGCCGTAAGGGTTTTTTCTCCCGTTACGTTAAAGGTATAACTCTTTTCGGTGCTGACGATTTCTCCGCTTTCGTCTTTCCAGCCTTTGAACTCTTTGCCTTCTGCCGGATCGTTTGCGGTAACGGTTATGCTTTCACCTTGTTTGACAACTCCTGCGCCCGTTCCGCCTTCGACTTTGATTTCAACGGACGGTTTGTCGTCAACAGCTCTGAAATGCGCTTGAATCTTAATGTTGCTTGCAGGCATTTCAAAGGTTGTCGTAGAACTTGTCGCGCTTTCAAACTCTATGGTTACGCCCGCCGTTTCGCAAGTCCATTTGTCAAAGACTTTTCCTGCCGGAGCAGGATTTGCGGTTATGGTAACGGTTTCACCGGCTTTTGCGACTTCTTTGTCTTTCGTGCCGTCCACCATTTCTATTGCAAACTTTTCAATCGCCCGATAGGTTGCCTTAAAGGTTACGTTTCCGTCAGGCATATTGAACTTGATTTCCGTTTTGGTCAAATCCATACCCTCGGTGTCAAGTCCCGTAACTTCCCACTTGTCGAAGTACATATCGGTATCCGGCTCGTTTGCCTTTACGGTAACTTCCGTCTGATAGGTTGCCATATCCAAGGTGGTCGTTCCGTTTTCGACGGTAACTTGGTAAACAACGTCTTTGTACGTTGCTTCCATTTTCACGTCGCTTGCAGGCATTTGGAAAGTAACCGTTGATTTTGCCAAATCTTCGTCGGACAAAGTAATGCCCGTAACAACCCACTTATCGAACTCTTTTCCCGTTGCAGGGACGTTTGCCGTAATGGTTACGCTTTCGCCACATTTTGCCTTTGATTTATCTGCCGTTCCGCCGTTTACGGTAATAGTGTACTCGATATCTTCGTAATTTGCGGTTGCGGTTACAGCATTTGCAGGCATATTAAAGGTAAGGCTTGTTTTAGTTGTATCAAGACCGCTTATTCCCTCAATCGTCCAACCCGAAAATTTCTTTCCGATTGTAGGCTCGTTTGCGGTGATGGTCACGCTTGCGCCTTGAATAAACACACCTTCGCCTGTTCCGCCTATTACGGTAAGATTGTATGAAGAAACACCGCTTTCAGGAACGTCCACTTCGGTAACTGCTCCTGCATTGTAGTTGTCCGTTTCCTTAAACCTTATTTGATATCTACCGGACGAAAGTCCTGTAACGTCGCTACCTGTTCCCGAAGTCCAAGCAGAATCGCCTACTTTGCGGTATTCCATTTTGGCGGTTATTCCCGTTATCTTGCCGTCCGTTGTGGTTGTTGTAGTAGGAGCAACGGTTGTAAATAGCGAAGAAGATGGTGCAGGTTGTTCTGCCTTTGCGATTGTAAATTTCCACGAAACATCGTGAATATCGGTTGCCGAGTTGAAGTTTGCCGTTGCGGTTGTGTCGATATACACTTCATATTCGCCTGCGTCTTTTGCCTCTGCAACAATCACTCCGCCTTTTTTGTACTTAACCGTGACGGTGTAGCCTGTTTCATCACCATAGTGAGCAATCAAACTAACGGTTGCGGTTTTGACATTGCCGTCATACGTAAGGTTGCTCGGTTCATTAAAGTTAAAATCGCTTACAACAGGGTTTCTCTTACCTATGCTCCAAGGGATTTCCTTGTCGGTTATCGTGCCGTCGTTCCACTTATATCCGCTCTTTAATTTTGCGATTGCGGTATAATTTTTTGCGGCAACGCCTTTATTTCCTGTTAGCGTATAGCCGACGCCATCATCAACGCCCGTTATCTCACTATTTGTATAAGTAAGCCCCGTTTTTGCTGTCGGAACGGCAATTTCTGTAAGCGTAGCAACGATATTAAATTTTGCGTCCGAGTTGCTTTTGGCAGTCAAATCGCTTGTAAGTCCTGTGATATTTGCCTTTGGAATTGTGATATTTACAACTTGGTCGCTAAGAGCGGTAGGCGTACCGCTGACGGTGATTCTCGCCTCGGTGTCGCTTATTCTCTTAAATGTCTGAACAAGCCCTGCGGGAAGATTTGTTATCCAATTTCCCGAAAGAGCGGTCGCAAACGTATATCCCGTAAGTGTAACGGTAATATCCTTGTTTGCAATCGTTTCGCCTTGCTCACCAAAAATAGTTACGCTATCTACGGTTGCTTTCCTTTCGGTGTAGTCAATGGTGAACGGCGCGCTGTATAATGTTTTGTTATTATACTCAACCTCAACCACATATTCGCCGGCAGGAGTTCCGTAATAAGTCCCATTATCTTCAAGAGTTGCTTTATAAGTAGTTCCGTCAACAGACACAACGTTACCCTTTGAAATAGTTAAATCGTTTATCGGTCTGATTTTTATCCAATTACTTTGGTTAAATTCATTACTAATAAGAGTAAATGTCACCGTACCTTTTGTACCACTTTCTCTTTCAAAAACAGGTTGCACCGTAAACGCTTTATAATTTGCTCTTACTTCAATATCCTTGTCTTGAACGGTAAGTTTCGCTCCGTTTTGGCTTGTTGCGTTTGTTATAACTGCGTCACTTGTAAACGAAAACCATTTGTCAAACGGTATGTTTGTCGTATCCGTTTCGCTCACTTGCAAAGAAGGCGCATTCAAAGTGATTTCGTCACCCGCAAGGAAATATCCGCTACCACTATTTGCTTCCTTAGGTACGCCCGGACCTGCAAGTGTACCGTTTATTGCTGCCACATAGCGCGGTGTGCCATAGCGGTAGGACGCAAAGCAATTTCCGCTATCTTCGTTTACAGCGTGGGTTGTATTATCTACGTCACCACCGGTAATAGGCCAGCCATTGCTTCCTGCTTTCTTGTATTTTATGGTCATATTGCCTGCTTTAGTCATCGTTTTGCAGTTTCGAATACCATAACTATAAGCACTATCGCCACCCGCCACGCTAACGTCAATATCGATATTGCCGTTTGTATTTATAGTTACATTGTTTTTTGCAAAAATACCTGCTACCCATTGACTTGCGGTGCTATTGTTTGTGTTTTTGGCTACAATATTAACGCTTGCATTGTCTTCAATTGTTACGTTCCTTGCATGAATACCATCAACTTGACAGTTTTCTCCATTAGACGTTGCGTTAATTGTGACTTGTGCGTTGCCTCCAATAACAACGTCAATGTTCTTAGCCATTACCGACGCTCCGCAGGCTATTCCCCATACAGAAGAAACGCTGCTTGAAGCGTTTATCGTCAATTTTCCGTTTGCATTAGACGTAATAGTTACTCGTCCTTCATGTTCTCCATCGATAAATACGCCGTTTTGCCCACCGGTAATAATATTGTCTCCGATAAGGTTGATTGTGAAATATCCTGATACAGCAGGATTTATACCTACGTTCCCGCCGTTAAAATTGTTAAGAGTCAAAACGCCGTCTTTGTATTTGGCAACGTAACCCGTATCGGGGTTGCCGTTTAGTTGATCTCCATCAGACGTTTTCAAATAATAACCATTGTTTAACGGATTATTATTTATGTAAATTATGTCATACGGCGTAAGCGTTTCTCCTTCTGCATAGACCGTACTCGTCGGGCTTGCAACCACTATGCCGAGCATAAGCGCAAGGCACATCGTAAGTCCCAAAATCAGCGTCAATATCTTTGATATATTTGCCTTTGTGTGTGTCATAATATTATCTCCTTTTAATTTTTGTGGGGATATGTTGCATAAAACGCGACTTTACGTCGCAAATATGCTGCATTAAGTCGTTTAGTATACGACAAACAAGTCTATGTCCGAAATAGTGCAGAAACCGAAACTCTTTGCCCCGATTGCTTTCATGGAATAGGCAAAGCCGAGGTTATCTTTCGTGCCGATCAGCGCGTTTACCGCCGTCGTGCCGATCTGCATATTCAGGTTTTCGGCAGTACCGATTTTCAGCACGGCGTTTAGCGTATCAAAAAGATCCGCCGTATCATCAGCCGAAAGATTGTTAAGCGTAAGCGATTTGTGCGTTACGGTGTAGGCAAAGCCGTCTTCTTCCGTCTTATCTACGCGAACGGTGGACGAAACGTAAAGGCTGTCCGGGATATGTTTTTTTAATAACTTATACGGGAAACCGTCCATATCCGCTTTGAACGGCGTAAGGTCGAGTTTTGCAACGACGCCAAAATCCGCGCTGCCGTTTGCGGCAATTTCCGAAAAATCGACTTGCATGACGGTTACGGACACCTCTTTTTCGCCTATTTTGATTTTGCCTCCCGTTTGCTCGTAAAAGACCGTCTGGGCAATCGCCCCGACATGCTTTTCGAGGAGGAAAATCGAATCCGTCATACTTTTGCCCGCAAGTGAAGCAAAATTGACCGAGTATCCGTTGTAGCCTTTGCCCTTTTCATAGACGATAAGCCCGTCGATTTTATCATTGACTGCGCTTTTCATTTCGGCAAAGTCCTGCTCGCCGTAAGCGTTCGGGCAAAGCGCGGATTCGTCCACGTCTTTTGAGAGCGTTTTCAGTTGTTCCGCGGTGCGGAAAAGGTCGATGCCGTGCGTCGTGCGGACGTAGACGTATCCGCCGATGACGGTAACGCCGACTATGGCGACGATGACGAAAAAGGTTATAATAAGATTTTTTATTGTTTTCATAATTATTCTCCGTCGGCTGTTCGAGCCGCCCGATAAAGACGGCCCTATTGCCTTATTTGTAAGATTTCTTAAAGGGTTATCCAGAGCGCAGGGACTACGCCGCCGTCAGGAATCAGATCGGTGCTATCTATGGCGCCTTTTGCATGTCTGTCCAGAACGAAGGTTGAGTATCCGTCGTTGCCACCACGACTACCTATAGACGGCGAACGAGTGTACCAGGTGACGTATTTTTCTTCGTAGATATCCATCGGCGCGCCGCGGAATTTGGCAAAATCGGTTGCTTGCAGATTCCTTGCGGGATCTTTTGCTAATACGTCCTTATTAAATCCGTACGTCGTGGTGGTAATGTCCCGCAACGACAGCAAAAAGATCTTGTCGTCCGTATCTTTGCATTGTGCGGCGTACTTGTTTTCCCCAGGCTTGTTTTGCGAGCTGTAAGTATTCGGGTAATACGTCGGGTATTCGTCCGGATTGCAACTTCTCGCGCTGTTGTCGAGGCGCGTGGTTTTTATGATTTCCTTTTGCAAGTCGTTGAAAACCTCGTTGTAGAAGGTTTCGTTGAGCCACCTGCGCAGGAAACAATATTCCCAGTTGTTGGCGTAAGTTCCGTCGACGTCACTTTCCTTTGTTCCCCTGAAAACGCCGTATTCGCCGTTATAAAAGCCTGCTTCTCTTCTATTAGGTTCCAGCCAAAATGCATCCAGAGCGATATCGCTCATGATATAGGCGGAATTCCCGCTTGTGGTTAAAATTCTCCATTTTATCGGTTCGACCTTAAACCAGTACACTTGATGATTAGTATAATGGTTGGCACTGATATAAGAATAGCCAAGACTTCCATATACCGCCGTGCGAAACTCCTTCATATAAAAGCCACGGTATTTTGTGCCGCTATAAATGACGTCTATATACCAGATATCCTTCGAATTTTCGTAATATAACCAGTTTTCGGGTTTCTCGGGGACAGTGTAAATTGTGTACTCGGGAATAGTCCCTGCCACTTCGTTAAGTTTTGCGATTACGTTTTCGTCGCGCTCTAAGGTTTGCGGCCAGTGGCCGAAATAGATATTATTGCCCTCGCGCGTGTATTTTACGGGATTGCACTCGTTGCACGTGGTGCATACGTCGCAAACGTAACTATGCTTTCCGTTGGCGGGGATTTCCACCTTTGTGCTATAGTCGCAACCCTCGCGCTGACACGCGTCATACTCGTCCCAGCCGGGCAAGCAGTCCGCTTGTTTCGCCTCGTAGTGTTTGAGGTCGTGTCCGAGAGCCGGTTCGACGTATCTCTCCACCTTCGACGAATAGTCGCAACCTTCGCGCTTGCAGGTGGAATATCTTCCCCAATATCCGTCCTCGGTGCAGGTTGCCTTGCATTGCTCGTGCCATTTCAAATCGTGCCCGAGAGCGGGAATCCCATTGTAATCGGTGCAATAATCGCAACCCTCGTTGGAGCATCTGTAATACTCCTCGGTGCCCCACTTCTCGCAAGTCGGCTCAACACGCGGAACGTGTATGGTCATACTATGTCCCGTTTTTTCGATTTCCTCATACCCTTCGGTTTTGCCGCAATAATGCGCGCATCTCTTGTATGCTTTCCAACCGTTTTCGGTGCAAGTCGGCTCTTTGGCGGCAACTTCCTGCATATCGTGTCCGAGAGCGGGTATCGGCTTCTGCTCGGTGTAAGTACAGCCCGGGGTTATGCAACGTTTGCCGTGGGTAAGCCCTTCTTTTTCGCACCGAGGATCATAGCCCTTTTCCTCGCGCAGGTTGTGATCGGCAAGTTCGCCGTACTCGAAGGTTTCCCTGCCTAAACTGCCGCAAATGCTGCAAACAAGCCGATACACGGCCCTTCTTTGGCACGTTGCGTTGTCCACGAGGTTTCTGTCGGTAACCTTTTCAACGTAAGTGTGTATATGCTGCTCTTCGGCATTTACCAAGCCCGCAACCACAAAATAGGAAAAACTTGTCGTTTCAAAGTGTATATTGTTGCCGTCGGCCGTCGTTGCGAGTTCCTCCACCGTGTTGTCGCCCTTGACGTGATAGGTGACGTAACCGTCCGCCTCGAACGGCTTCGGCATGGTGATTTTGACCTTGCCGCTCGGCTGCGCCTTTTCGCCGCCCTTTGTGAGAGTGATGTCGAAAACGGCAATTTTTGCGCTGTCGTACGGCTTATTGATTTCCGAAATTGCAGCCTTGCCTTGCTCGCTGTCGGCGGCATGATGTTCGGCTTTCAGCGCGGAGCCTTTTTCAAACGCGCCGTCTGCGGTGATGCCGCTTTCGGCGGTCAGTTTGTTTATGCCTCCGTTTTTGTCACCGCAAGCGACCAGCGCAAGACACAGCGACAACGCAAGCGCAAGGAATAATAAAGATTTTTTCTTCATCTATGTCTCCTTTATTTTTATAAAACACGATACGGATAAGCGGGTTTTTACGCCCGCTTATCCGTTATTTTGATCAGATAATAACTTTTAAGTTATTTTACCACGATGTTTGCAGTGTCGCTCAGGTTCCCGAAGCGGGCTTAACTTCAACTTGAAGTCCGATATATATATCCTCGCCTGTAAAAACCCATTCGCCGTTATTACCGGTTAGTTTGGGATCAGATCCAGTGTTTTTATAAAACTCGACGATGAGATATGAACCGACTATTTTTCCGCCAACTTCATTGTATACCCCCGCGCCTGTGCCGGGAGTGCGAGTGTATTTTGCGATGTCCTTTCCTTTATTAATAAATTTTATTTCGATTGTATCGGTGTCTTTGGCGTTTTTAAGCTTTTCGCTGAGATCACTTCTGTTCAGGTTGATCGCAAATGTGTTTTCGCCAAGCTCGATAGGCTCGATGACGTTGGTGCCGGGGACGCCTAACATAAAACCGCTCCTAACTTTTGTCGCATTAGGAACTGCGGTGACTACGCACTCGGCAATAGTTTTTCCGCTCACCCTAAGTGTGAACCTGCGACCGACAAATGCGGGGACTTTTTTGCCTTGGAAATTAATGGTGACGCCTGCAAGTATTTCACCGCCTGCAAGTAACGTCGTGCCTTCCGGGAACGTAACTTCGCCGATTACTTCACCGTACGTGTCGGCAAAAGCAACATTCGGTTTAATTCCCGTCTGAATTGGGGTGTTTTGACCACCCTCGCCTTTTGTGCGCACTCTTATTGTTACCGTGACCTTGCTATAACCGATAATCGTATCGGGCTTGGACAGCATATATCCGCGATTAAGTTCAGCCCTCGTTGCGCCTTCGATATACAAACCTACTTCTTCACCAGCGGTTGCCGTTTCAACCTCTGTCGCCGACGTGCCTGTACCCTTTTTGATTTTATTCACGGTGATTATCTTGCCGATTTCATTAACTAAAATTTGGTCGCCTTTTTTCACCGTGCCATTAGCGATTGTTGTTGTGATCAAAACCTCACTGCTACCGGAAAAGGTGTACAAGTCTTGGATTCCGGCATAGAAGGAATCGGGAGCGTTCCAAACGGTAAATTTGACCGTGTCGTATACGCCGTTGTTAAGCTCGAAGTTGTCGTTGTCCACGGTCAAGACGGTGGCGCCGATTGTATGTATGCCAATCGCATAGTATGTTTCGGGAGCGCCAATCGTCACCCATTCTACGACGTTGTTCGTATCTGCCGCGACGTTTATGCACGTCAAACCGAACTTTCCGCTTTCAAGGTTTTCTCCAAGTTTTCTTTCAAAAACGCCTGCGGACAAAGTTATCTCGCGTTTGTTGATTATGATTGTCGTAGTGATTTCGCCGCCTTTCCACTCCGCCGTGGCTGCTACGCTGACTTTCACGGTATATTCGCCGGCGTTAATCGGGGCGGTCGCGGAAAACGCAGTGTCGTTTTCGCCTTTGTAAGTGATGGTGATTTCGCCGTCGCCCTGACGATTGACCTTCGCGGAATCAATGATAAACGCCAACCCGTCATAGGTTTTTTCCTCAACTAAATCGTTAGCAAACGAAATAGTGTTGTCTTTTGCTGCGAGAGCGGCTATCGGCTCTGTTCTGGTTGCTTTACATACCGTGCAGGTGAAAGTCTTTTCGCCCTCAACGCCGTAGTTCGGCTCTGTGGTGACGACGCCTCCGTTCCATTCGTGCGCGGCAAAACCTTTTTTCTCGTCCGTGTGGCCGCAGGTTGCAGGATGCCAGTGGTTTTCGTCGTCAAACGTCCACGCTTCCATATTGAAAGTATGCTCGTGATCGAGCCTGCCGATTGTTGCAGTCTTGGTTTTGCCGCAAGTGGTGCAAGTGTAGGTCTTCACGCCTTCCTCGGTTTCTGTCGGCTCTTTGGTGACGACGCCTTCGTTCCATACGTGAGCTGCAAGGTCTTTCTTTTCATCCGCGTGACCGCAGGTTGCAGGATGCCAGTGGTTTTCGGTGTCATAGCTCCACTTCGTCATATCGAAAGTATGCACGTGATCGAGTCTGCCGATTGTTGCGGTTTTGGTTTTGCCGCAAGTGGTGCAAGTGTAGGTCTTCACGCCTTCCTCGGTTTCTGTCGGCTCTTTGGTGACGACGCCTTCGTTCCATACGTGAGCGCCAAGATCTTTTTTCTCGTCCGTGTGGCCGCAGGTTGCAGGATGCCAGTGGTTTTCGTCGTCGTACTTCCACTTGTTCATATCAAACGTATGTCCGAGTTTAGGAACGGCTTCCGTTTTTTGATACCCGCACACCGTACAAGTGAAAGTTTTCACGCCTTCCTCGGCTTCTGTCGGATCTTTGGTGACAACGCCTGCATCGAAAGTATGGTCGGCTTTGTCCGCAACGTCCGTGTGTTTTTTGGTCACACATTCGTGCCAGTGATATTGCTCGTCATTTTTCCATTCGCTTGAAAAGTTGTGTTTGTTTTTGTTGCAAGCGGCAAGAACCGAAAGCGACAAAACAAGCATCAACGCTATTGCGCAAATCGTGACGATTGATTTCCTTTTCATAATTTTGTTTCTCCTTGTTTTTTTAAATATATATTTCAAATCGCATTTTGCGACGTGAAACCGATTTTGTATCTTTGATTTGTTGATTTGTTCGCCTTAATATGCGTCGTATTCGCCGGGCGTTTTAATGCCGTTTCGTTATGTTTGCTATTTTGTTTGCTGTTAAACGGCAATTGACTTTCGCATGCGCATGTGGTATACTTTTATGTACTCGTATATACTTAATGGTATTTTTGCGCTTGCTTGCAACGTTTGAACTATCATGAGTATAGCAAAAACGCAACGAAAATTCCCCCACCCAAACCCTAAAAAGGTGGGGGAAACCGGAAAAATCAAAAAACTTTTAGAAATCGGGTGAGCAAACTCTCACGTAACCGATAACGGAAGATCAATATGAAACGTAAGACCAAAAAATTTGTTTCGTTGTTCATCGTCATTGCAATGACGCTCGCAACCTCATTTACTTTTTTTGCCTGCAATAAAAACAACACCTTGCTGAACCCGAAAAAACCGACGACTCTCACCATGTGGCACGTTTACGGCGAGCAGGTCAATTCGCCTATGAACGACTTTATCGAGCAATTCAACGCAACCGTCGGCAAAGAAAAAGGAGTCATCATTAACGTTACGCTGATGTCAAACGCCTCGCAGATCGGAAAAAAACTGAAAGACGCGCAAACAGGCAAAGCGGGATCCAAGGCAATGCCCGATTTGTTCTTTTGCCATTCGAGCGACGCGCGCGGGTTGGGGGCAAATAATCTTTTGGATTGGAAAGATTGTTTTTCACCGTCCGAACTTGACAAATTCGTCCCCGATTTTCTGAGCGACGGCATACTGAGTGACCACCTTTCGGTTTTTCCCGTTTCCAAATCGACTTACATGCTGTTCGTCGCGGGCGGAGTTTTTGAGAGATTCGCCGCCGACAAAGACGTTTCGCTATCCGACCTTGAAACCTGGAAAGGGTTTTTCTCGGTTGCCGAAAAATATTACGAGTGGTCGGGTGGCAAACCGTTCTGCGCGATAGATTATCTGATAAGGCTTGCGGAACTGTGCGCCATATCCGACGGGGAGAATATTTCTTATACGGACGGTTGGTACGACGCAAACAATCCCGCTCTGCTAAAAGCGTACGATATGTTTGCCACGTCTATCGCCAAAGGACATATTGTCGTGTCCGATTTGTATTCCAACACGCAGGTTATGACGGGACAGACTTGCGCAGGTATCGGTTCTTCGGCTTCCGTTCTTTATTACAACGACGAAATCACCTATCCCAACAACACGTCGGAAGCCGTGAATCTGAAAGTCTTGCCGTTACCACAACAGGCAGGCAAACAAAAAGTCGCAACGCAATCGGGCGTCGGGCTTTGCGCCTATAAAACGACCGCCCGTAAAGCCGAGGCCGCAACCGTCTTCGCGCGGTGGTTTACCGAGGAACAGCGCAACCTGGACTTCGTCCTTTCTACAGGATATATGCCTGTAAGAACGGGGGCTTTTGACAAAATCGGCGAAAATTCTTTGCAGTCGGAAGCATACAAAAACCTTTATAAAGCTTTGGCCAAAACCGTTGAGACCTGCTCTTTCAAAAAAGAACCGGATTTCGAAGGATATTACACCAAAGTGTACGCTTTGTACGAAAAAATCCGCAATATCCAGAATACTCTTGAAACCAGATACGAACAAGGCGAAACTTTGGAACAGATAGTTGCGGAAATGAAAGCCGCGCTGAATAGCGTCGGCTGACACAAAATAGCGGAGCAACCGGAATATGAAGTTCATAGATTTCAAAAAAAAGAAAACGTCTATGCATCGTAAGCTTTTGTTATATATGCTTACGCTTGTTCTCGTTGTCGTTATGTTTATCGCATTCGGTTTGTTTTTCGTCGGGCAGTTTTCTACGACAACGGAAAAATATTCAAACAATCTGACTTTTCAAAACGAGTTCTATACAAGACAAATCGAAAAATACTTTGACGATCTCTCGATGATGAACGAGATGCTTTCAAACGATGCCTCGGCGATAATAGACAAGTATCTGAAAGAAAAAGGAATTTATATAAGCGCGCTCAACGATTCTCAATTATACACAGAAGGCGTGCAGAAAGCGCTTTTCCCTAAACTTAAAGAAGAACTGCTTAAAGCGGACGCTTCGGGCGCGTTTATCATGCTTAACGCAACCGTCAACACCGGCAAAGCCGACTCGGACAAATCCAAAACGGGATTATATTTTCAACGCAGCACCCTTGACCGAACGGACGAAACGCTGCTGCTGTTTCGGGGCAGCGCGGAACTCGGAAGGAAAAACAACGTAATGCCACACCGCAAATGGCGTCTGGAATTCAGAACCGATTTCGCGCCGCAAACGGAAACCTTCTTCGACGAAACAATCGTCAAAGAAAAAAAGTCCGTGCTGACCGATATTTTTACGCTTAACGGAACAAGCGAAGAAGCAATGGCGTTTATTACGCCGCTGCTTGGCGCAGACGGCTCGTATTACGGCATTTGCGGATTTGAAATCTCGAAAAATTACTTTAAAGATTTCTTTGCTCAACCTACAAGATTAGAACAACTGACCTGCACCTTTTCCAAAACGGCAGAAGACGGCAAAATCGACTGTGACAACCTATTCTGGGCAGGCGTCCTCGGCGACTACTCCCTGAAACCGGGCGGTACGCTCGTACCAAAGGAAATGAACGACTCTCTCACCGAGTTCTTGGGAGAAAAAACTTTCGTTGCCGCTAAAAACGAGATTACTATCTGTAATACTTCATACACCCTTGTAGTTATGCAACCGAAAAGCGAATTCGACAAAACCGTTGCCGTAAGCGTCACAAGAATCGTGTTAGTATGCTTTTTACTCGTTTTTTCCGCCGTCGTAATCTGCGTGATTTTTTCACAAAAATTCGTTTCCCCTGTGATAAAAAGCCTTGAAAAAATACGTATGCAGGAGCATGCCGGAACAAAATCGGACATTATCGAAATCGACGACTTACTCGTCTATCTTACCGAACAGAACAGGCTTCGCGATCTCGAAACGGAAAACCTGAAACGTCAAAACGAAGAACTTGCGATCGTAACCGAAAACCAGACAAATGAAATCGACAAGCGGCAAAAGGAAATAGAACGGCTGACTTATTCCCGCAAAAACGAGATAGATCCCGATAACTACGAAGCATTCAAAATCGGGTTAAAAGAGCTTACAAAAACAGAAAAAACCGTTTTTAACCTCTATCTGCAAGGCAAAACCGCAAAGGAAATCGCCTATATACTCAATATACGCGAAAGTACGCTCAAATTCCACAACCACAATATTCTGGAAAAACTCGGCGTGTCTTCACGCAAACAAATGCTGCGCTACGCAACTCTGCTGAAACAAGAAACGCAGAGCGAATGACATAACCGGCGAAGCCGCTTTTCTCTGCCCTTGTGTTTCTGAAAATAATAAAAACAGCAAGCCGTACATTCGTGTTTTTAACGACGTTTTATCTATGGGACACGTTCCGGAAAGGTTGACGCTTGCTTTTTCTGCTTAACCATGTTAAGGTTTATATTGAAAGAAACTCATCGGAGAAATTTATGGAACAAAAAATCGTACGACCGTATAATAAGGAGCAAACAAAAGCTTTTGTAAAAGCTATTATAATCGAACATTATGATTGCGACGCATTAAACATTAAATACGCAGGCGGCGGCTCTTTCGGTTTCGTCTATAAAATCGAGCTTCCCGTTTCTCCATATAAACTCATAGTTAAAGCTTTCCGCGTCGACGGCATGCACAAAAATGAAGCCGCTGCTTTGAATACTCTCGGCCGGAACACGCTGATACATCTTCCTGCCGTATATTTTACAGTCGACGCAAACGACGATATCCCCATGGATTTTATCGTTGAGGAATACGTTTCGGGCACGGATTGTTTTACCGCTTTCGGAAAATTATTTAAAAGTAAAGAAAAAAAACAACAATTTGCCGATAACATTGTTGAAGCCTTGGCTCATTGGCACGGTATAACGAATGAAAAATTCGGTTCTCTCGATAAGCCCGAATATGATGATTGGCTCGATTATTATAAGCCGTTTGCAAAAGACGTTCTCGCCACCGCCGTGCAAATGAATAAGGACGGAAAAATTAACGATAAAACAATAAAAACCATGCAAATTGCGTGGAAAAATTTCGAATATATTTTTTGCGAACCTATCCGAAAAGCCTCTCTTATTCACGGTGACTTAAACGTAATGAACGTTATGAGCGACGACGATTTAAACATTACCGCCATTATTGACCCGTTAGATTGTAAATGGGCGGATAAGGAATTCGAGCTGTTTCAGCTAAGAAACCTTACAGGAAACTTCTTCCGCCTCTATGACACTTATAAAGCAAAATACCCGGTTTCAAAAAATGTCGACTTAAAGTGCGCGTTTTATGCCGTATACCATGAAATCTATTGTTATATATCCTCTGGCAGACATACGGAAATCATCTTAAAAATAGCTGTGAACAGATTGAGAAAAGAATTGAAAAAAGCCAAACTTCTTCCATAAATTTCGCCTGCATCGCTGTTTGTCTTCCGATTATCGGAAGTTTTGAGGCGCTCAATGAATTGATTTTTTATTTTCATTTCGGTATTCTGCATTCCAAAAAACATTTAAAAAATAATACGAACTCTGGTTTTTCAGAGTTCGTATTTCTTTTATGTGGTGGAGACTACAAGGCTCGAACTTGTGACCTCTACGATGTCAACGTAGCGCTCTAACCAGCTGGGCTAAGCCTCCATGCGAATATTATCTTACACTAAAAAACCGTTTGTGGCAAGCAAATTCGAGCTGTTTTTTGCTGCAGGACGAATTTTTTTTGTTCAGCCTCCGATAAGCCCCTTGATAAAAATCTCCAGGCCGATGGCCACCAGAATCACGCCGCCGACGATTTCGGACTTGTCGGAAACCTTGCCTCCGATTTTTCGGCCGAGGAACACTCCTCCGAGGCAAAATCCGAACGTAACGACCGAGATAATAAGGGCCTCCACGATCGCCGACAGAAGATTGTATTCGGCGATGGTGAAGCCGACGGAAAGCGCGTCGACGGACGTTGCCACGCCTTGCATGAAAAGCGTTCCGAGGGCAATGGAAGCAGGCGTTTCGTCGTCGTGATCGACCTTGCTTTTTTGCGCGCCGTCAAAAATCATTTTTCCGCCGATGTAGCACAAAAGAACCAGCGCAATCCACGGAATAAATTTGTCGAACGCCTTAAACTTTTCGGCGACGGTGTGCACGCACACCCAGCCTATCATAGGCATTGCCGCCTGAAAAACCGCAAACGTCCCCGCAATCAGAACCGCTTTGCCTCTTTTCATGTTCGGTTCGGCGAGCGCGTTTGAAACGGACACGGAAAATGCGTCCATGGTGAGCCCCACTCCCAAAAGCAAGCTGTTGAGAACAAACAAAAAGTCCATTATACCCTATCCCTTGCTCCGCCAAAAGCGGAAAAATTTCCACCGCCCGTTTTCGGCGGTGGAAGAAATGCTATTTTGCTCTCGGTTTCATGGTAGGGAACAAGATGACGTCCCTTATGCTTGCGCTGTCGGTCAGAAGCATAACCAGTCTGTCCACGCCGAAGCCCAAGCCGCCCGTCGGAGGCATGCCGTATTCCAAAGCGGTGATAAAGTCTTCGTCGATCTGCGCGTCAACGCCGCCTGCGGCTCTCTTTGCTTCAACCTGACGAGTGAAACGCTCCAGCTGATCGATAGGATCGTTAAGCTCGCTGAAAGCGTTTCCCATCTCTCTTGCATAGATAAAGTACTCAAAACGTTCGGTAAACGCCGGATTCGACGGTTTACGCTTTGCAAGCGGAGAATTTTCGACAGGATAATCGTAAATAATGGTAGGTTGAATGAGTTTGTCTTCAACGGTTTCCTCGAAAAATGCGATAAGCACGTGTCCCTTGGTCGCTTTGTCGCCTTCCTGAACTTCGACGCCCGCTTTTTTGGCCGCCGCCCTTGCCTCTTCGTCGGTTGTCCAGTCGTTGTAATCGACGCCGGCAAATTTCTTGACCGCTTCAACCATGGTGAGCCTTTCCCAAGGCTTGCCCATATCTATTTCTGTGCCCTGATAGGTGATGTCGGTGGTGCCGCAAACCTCTTTTGCGAGGGTGCGATACATATCCTCTATAAGGTCCATCATATCCTTGTAGTCGCTGTACGCCTGATACATTTCGACGGTGGTGAATTCAGGGTTGTGGCTTCTGTCCATACCTTCGTTTCTGAAGATACGGCCGACCTCGTAAACCTTGCCGAAACCGCCGACGATGAGACGTTTGAGGTAAAGCTCTGTTTCGATCCTAAGGAACATATCGATGCCGAGTGCGTTGTGGAAGGTTTTGAACGGTCTTGCGGAAGCGCCGATTTCAAGCGTCTGCAAAACAGGGGTGTCCACCTCGAGGTAGCCGAGATTATCCAGATATCTTCTGATGCCGGAGAGAATTTTGCTTCTCGCCACGAACGTGTCCTTAACCTCCGGATTTGCAATGAGGTCCAGTTCTCTTTGACGATATCTGGTGTCCTCGTCTTTTAAACCGTGGAATTTTTCAGGCAACGGACGCAGAGATTTCGAAAGCAAAATCATATTTTTGGCGTGAATGGTGATTTCGCCCATTTTGGTGGTGAAAACGAAACCTTCGACGCCGACGATGTCTCCGATGTCGTAGACCTTTTTGAAGTCGGCATAGCCTTCTTCGCCCAGATCGTCGCGGCTGACGTAGCACTGAATACGGCCGGTGTCGTCCATGATATGCGCAAAGCTGGCCTTGCCCATGATGCGTTTGGACAGAATTCTGCCCGCGATTTTCACGGTTTTGCCCTCGAACTCAGGGTAGTTGTCGACTATTTCTTTGCTGTGGGCGTTGCGATCGTATTTCACGATTTCAAACGGATTTTTGCCTGCCGCCTGAAGGTCCGCCAGTTTATCTCTTCTGATTTTGAATATTTCGTTAAGTTCCGCTTCTTCCTGCGCCACGTCAGGCAAAACTACTTCCTTCTCTGCCATAATAACCTCTTCTTTAGTCAATGCTGATGGAAATGATTTTGTACTTCAGAACGCCGCTCGGAGTGTTCACGTCCACAACCGCGCCTTTTTTCTTGCCGATAAGCGACTGGCCGATCGGGGATTCGTTGCTGATTTTGTTGTTCATGATGTCGGCTTCGCTGCTGCCGACGATTTTGATTTCGACTTTTTCGTCCAGTTCCATATCCTGAAGCTTAACGATGCTTCCGATGGAAACGGTTTTGCTGTCCAGGTTGGATTCGTCGATGATTTCTGCATTACGGAGTTTTTCGGCAATCTCTTTGATTTCCTGCTCCATAAACGCCTGCTCGTTCTTGGCAGCATCGTATTCGGCGTTTTCCGAAAGGTCGCCGTATTCACGGGCGAGTTTGATTTTTTCGCTCATTTCCTGGCGGCCTTGGCCCGTCAAATAGTCCAGTCTTTCCTGAAGTTCGTCGTAACCTTTTTGAGTTAAAAAGATTTTTTCCATAAAATGCCTCCGCTTTATATGTCTTAAATACTTTCAGATTTGTAAATTATAACAAAGCCGCCGCCGTTTGTCAACATTTTGCGGACTTCGCCGACTTCTTTTTTGATTTCGACAAAAAACCCCCGCCGAAACGGGGATCTTCGTCAGACTTCTTCCACCTGCTCGATCGCAAGGATATGAGCCGAATTTTCTTTTATAATTTTGTCCAGTTCCTTCACTGTGCAAACGCCCGAAGTCACTATGTAAACCGTTGCAACCGTCCTGCCGTCCTCGATTTTTGCCGCAAAGCTGGACACTTTCGGGTTTATAAAACTGGTCATTATTTTGTCTACCACGTCGTCCGTTTCCATCCAGACTTTCAGCTTCACGGTGGCGAGGTGCTTGGTCTGAAAAGCTTTTATCGGCAAATGGAACACGAATTGCAATATCAAAATAATCAACGTTGCCGTTATGCCGGTTATGACGAATCCCGCGCCTATCGCCATACCTATTGCGGACGTGGCCCATATTCCCGCGGCGGTGGTTATGCCGCGCATTGCGTCGCGGCGATACATAATTATGCCTGCGCCCAAAAAGCCTATGCCCGTCACGATCTGCGCGCCGATTCTTGCAGGATCGCCCGTGGTGCCCGCTCCTCCGAAATCTGCAGAAGTGAGATACCTCGACACGATCATAAACAGCGTCGCCGCCATACATACGATGGCGTGAGTCCTTATCCCGGCCTCTTTGCTGCGGTTCTTTCTTTCAAAACCTATAAGTATACCGCAGGTGACCGATATCGCCAGCCTGACTATGAAATGCCAGACGTTTTCGTTAAAATCAACTATCCACATATATCCTCCGTATAGTGCCTTGTAAAAAAATTATATTATAGCTTTGCCACGCTTGTCAACGATGTTTGAAAAATTTTTTCAAAAAGACGGTTTGCCGTACTGCATCAGACCGCAAACCGTCTTTTTATCTCCGAATTACACTCTTAAAGTTTTAATACGGTTATATATGCGTTGGAGAACGTCGCCTCTGCGCCCGAGGTGTTATACAGCCCCAAAGTGGTGCCCGCGGCAGTGGAATTGACCACCGTGGTTTTGGACGCGTTTACGGTTTCGCCCGTGGAAACGGTTTCGGTTACGCTTTCGCCGGTAAGCGGCGTGCCGTTTTGATACAGCGACGCGGTGAGAGCGCCGTTTGTGGTCCTCGTTCCTTCCACGCCGTAGGAAACCAGATAATTTCCTTCCGGCAAAACGACGTTGCCGCCCGTAACCGTGATGTCGGTGCCCGAGGTTTCCCTAACGAGAGTCACCGGAATCTGCGTTGCCGTGGCCACGGTCTGATCCGTTGCGTTTGCATATAAAGCTTCTCCCGTGCCTGCCGGGCCTTGCGGACCTTGAGGCCCCGTTTCGCCTTGCGGGCCGGTGGCTCCTGTTTCGCCCTGTATGCCTTGTGGGCCTTGAGGGCCCGTGGCTCCAGTTGCGCCGGTGGCGCCGGTCTCACCTTGTATCCCTTGAATACCCTGGATACCCTGAGGGCCTTGAGGCCCCGTTTCGCCCTGCGGTCCCTGCGGACCGGTTGCTCCCGTGGCGCCGGTGGCGCCCGTTGCTCCCGTCAGGCCCTGCGGGCCTTGTGGACCTTGCGGGCCGGTTGCGCCTATAGGTCCCATCGGTCCCATAGGGCCTTGCGGGCCGGTCGCTCCCTGAGGGCCCATAGGGCCGCGCGGGCCGCGGGTAGGATAGCAGCAGCTTTGCGTTACTTGTCTGAAACAATTCACGGCATTTACCTCCAAAATTTTATGTACGAGGCATTCTGTTTTATCCTATGCAAAAATCTCGGCCGCCGTTACGACGAAAAAATCCGCCCTTTCGGACGGATCGTTATTCGTTTTAGGTTATTCTTTCGTCAGATACCCACTGACTTTTTCGGGGATTTTTGCCACCACCGCCAAAAGCGTGAACACGACCACTGCCACAGCGCCCTGCAACAGGTCGAACGGAACGCTGGTTGCAGCCGTTTTGAATTCCCATTCGAGAAGGAAGGAATTTGCTAAAAAATATCCTCCCGCCATAACGAGCTCGGCAGGAATTGCCGAAATCGGATATTTCAAGGCAGGCTTGGCATTTTTGAGTGCCGTCAGCAAAAGCTTTGCAATAAGCGCCACCAAGGCTTTGACGACCAGCGTGAAAGGCGCGTAGGAAGCGTACCCCGTAAAAACGTCGGCAAGCGCCGCGCCGATTGCGGAAGACGCAACCGAGAACGGAAGCGGTAGGCACGCCGCGCTGAGCAATATAACCGCGTCGCCGAAATTGATGTTTCCTATTGCAAGCGGTATGTGTATGACGGTGAAAACCATGGTCAGAGCCATGAACATTCCCGCAAAAGCGAGATTTTTCGTCGTGCGTTTATTTTTCATTCTTTCATTATTCTCCTTACCAGATTCAATGCCGCGTTATATCTGGTTTCGACGTCCGATTCCGTTTCGCCGAACAAGCTTTCTTTTTGAATTCCTCCGTCCAGAAAAACGCTTGGTATGTCTTTTGTCTGAAACGACGTCGCGTCGGCAAATCTGCCTTGTTCAACAACCTTATCGACGGTTAATCCACTCTCTTTCAGCGTTTCAAATGCCGTTTCTGCCAAACGTCCGCCGTAATTCAATTTCAGATTTTTGTCCGCAACCACGACGTTCGCTTCGTTTTTCCTAAGCGCCGAAACGTCCAGAAAAACGGGATTTATCAGCAGGTTGTCTTTGCCGTAATGCTCCTCCAGAAAAGCCTCGCTGCCCTTTGCGCCGGCATAGCTGCTTCCAAAAGCCGCCACCACGACTCGGACGTCGGAAGGAATTTCTTCGGAGTTTAATTTGAGGTGCTGCGCAACCGCAAGCGTCAGTCCCAGTCCGCTGAGAGCGTTTTTGTTCATTCTCGCGCCGAGCTTGAAATAGGTGACGTAAGTCGCCATATAAACGACGCTCACCGCAAGCGCCACGAATCCTACGAACATAACGATGGCCTTCGGGCCGGATTTCAGGAATATGCAGGCCACCGACAGCGCGGCAAGAAGGATGTTTGACGCAAACGCGTACCACGTCATAAAAGTATGTAAACTTGCGCTGTTTTGCTTTGCAATCCACTTCGGAAGCTCCATTCGGCCGTAGTCGGTGTCGTAATGGCACCCCAGAACGACGGTTTTTCCGATGTGTTTTTCGCCGTTTTCGATGACGCTGACAACGTTGTAGGACGTGCGCTTCGGGAACAACCACGAAAAGTCGTCTTTGTTTTTGATGACCTGCACGAGGATCATTGCCGCCACGGTCGGGAACAGCAAAACCCCGAGCGGCGACCATATGCACGACAATATGAACGCCACGACGCTTATCGCGGCGAAAACAGGCAACCCCTGCACCGTCGCAAACGGCCTGACGTCAAACGGCTCCATGCGGGCAAACCCGCCAAGCTCGTCCTCGAACAAATCCCTTATGACTCTTGCGGCCTTTTTTTCCTCGGAGCTTCCGGCGTATCTTGCCTTTCCGACCTCTTCAACCCTTTCTGCGGTTTCTGCGTAAACGTGGGCGGCGCGCTCGTTGTCGGTGACGCGTTCGGCTTTTATGCGTTCCACAAATGCCTGCTCCTCGGAAATCGGTTCTTCCCCTATTTCTTCGGATTTTTGCGGTTCTTCGGGCTTTTCTTCCTCTTCGGCGGGCCCCGCAAAAGCCTCCGCTTCGGCCTGTGCTTGGGCAGACTCTTTTGCCGCTTCTTCGATTTCGGTCTTTTCGGGCAGAATTTCGGCAGATTCGGCCGTTTGTTCGCCGTGCGGGAGTTCTTCTTCCGTTTCAGACAAATCGGTTTCTGCATCGGTTTGCGGTTCCTCGTTCAGAGGCTCGGCAGCAGGCGGCTCATCAAAAGCGGCAGCAGGAATATCCTGCTCCTGCGGCTTGTCCGAAACGGGCGCGGGGGCGGGTTCTTCGGTAGGTTCCGAAACGGTTTTCGGCTCTTCGTCCAGCACTATTTCGGTTACCTTGACGTCGCCTGAGGAATATTCGGTTTTTTTGTTTCTAAAAAGTTTCATTTCAGTTCTTTTTTAAATCGTATCCGCCCGGGACGTCCACCACTGTGTAGCCGAGAGCTGCAATCTGCCCTCTGATTTCGTCTGCCAAGGCGTAGTTTTTGGCCTTTTTTGCTTCCTTGCGGCTTTCTGCAAGCTTCACGACTTCTTCCGGAGCGTCTGTGGTTTCGAGCTTTGCGGCTTCGGGATGCTTTGCTTCGTATCGCGCGCAGAACTTTGACGGCTTGGCCAAAAACAGTCCCAAAAGCGAGTAGGTTTTTTTGATTTGATTGACGTCTGCCGCGGCGGAATCGTCGCCCGCTTTCAGTTTCGCTTTTATCTTTTTGAACAGGCCGAACAGATTGCTTATCGCAAGCGCCGTGTTGAAATCGTCGTCCATGGCGGCGTTGAAGTCGTCGTCGATAGACTTTGTGAATTCGGCCGATTTCAGGCCGAGCTTTTCCGCTTCGTCCATAATTTTGTAGAACCCGTAAAGGTGTTTTTCGGCGTTAGGGAACAGATCGGGCGTAACGTTGATGTCGCCGCGGTAGTTGGTTTGCAGCAGCGCGAACTTTATAGTTTCGTCGTCGTATTCGGCCATAAGGTCACCCAAAACTATGCTGTTGCCGAGCGATTTGCTCATTTTTTGGCCGTTCACCTTTATGAGGCCGTTGTGAATCCAGTATTTTGCAAATCTCTTGCCGGTCAAAGCTTCGGTTTGCGCTATTTCGTTTTCGTGATGCGGGAAAATGAGGTCGCGGCCGCCGCCGTGAATGTCGATCTGATCGCCGAAAGCAGCCCTGTTCATTGCCGAACATTCGATATGCCAGCCCGGTCTGCCCTTGCCCCACGGCGAATCCCACGAAATTTCGCCCTCTTTTGCCGCTTTCCAAAGCGCAAAGTCCAAAGGATTTTTCTTTTCCTCGTCGTTTTCCACGCGGACGCCGTTCAGTGCGTCCTCCAACTTTCTGCCCGACAGCTTGCCGTAGTCCGAAAACTTTTCGACAGAAAAATAGACGTCTCCGCCCGGCGTCGGATAGGCGTAGCCCTTTTCGATTAGCGCAGAGGTGAAATCGATTATGTTTCCGATGTTGCAGGTGGCTTTCAGCCAGATATCGGGATCGTCGATTTTAAGCTCGCGCATAACCTTGTCGATACGCTTTATCATCATTTCGGCATAGCGATCGGCAGGGATACCCGTTTCCTTGGATTTTGCGATTATTTTGTCATCGACGTCGGTGTAGTTTCTGGCATAGGTAACGTCATAGCCCGACTTTTCGAGATACTTTCTGATGATGTCGTAAATGAGGGCCTGATAGGCGTGTCCGATGTGCGCGTCTCCCGACACCGTGATGCCGCAGGCGTACATTTTGACTGCCGGCGGATTCATAGGTTCGAATATTTCTTTCTTTCCGGTAAGCGTGTTGTAAATTCTAAGCATTTTTGCCTCTTTTATCGTTGATTTTTGTCGCCGCCATCGCTTTTTGGAACGTTGTATTCGTCTGCCGAAAGCGAATAACGACAACTTTTTACGCCGAGTTTGTCTTCTAAAGCGGCGATTCGGTCATTAAGACGTTTGAATTCTTCCAAAATCGGGTCAGGGAGTTTAACCTGATCCATGTCGTCCACTTTTTTGCCGTTCTGCCGCACGATGCGCCCCGGAACGCCCACCACCGTGGAATGCGGAGGCACGTCTTTCAACACCACGCTGCCCGCGCCCACCTTGCTTCCTTTGCCGATGACGACAGGTCCCAGAACCTTTGCTCCCGCAGACACCATAACGTCGTCCTCGAGAGTCGGGTGGCGTTTGCCCGTCTGTTTGCCCGTGCCGCCGAGCGTTACCCCCTGATACAGGGTTACGTTGTCGCCTATTATGGCGGTTTCGCCGATGACGAGCCCTGCTCCGTGATCGATGAAAACTCCGCGGCCGATTATTGCCGCAGGATGAATTTCGATGGCCGTCGTGCGGCGCGCAATCCTTGCCACAAACCTCGCCGACCCCTTAAGGCCCTTGCGATACAGCGCGTGCGCGATTCGGTGGCACATAAGCGCCTTAAATCCCGGATAGTTCCAAAAAACCATCCACTTGCTTGTGGCCGCGGGATCCTTTTCCATTATGACCCGAAGGTCTTGTTTTATACTTTCAAACATGTTTTCAGTTTATGCCGCGAGGCGGTTTTTCGTCCTCGCGGCAAAATGGTTTTTAGATTGCCAAATAAATTTTGCCATCCGTATCCACTTTAAGGTTGGAAAGGAATTTTTCAACCGTCAAAGTGCCATTCACTTCTTCATAAGCTAAAATTGCTGCCTTAAGATACGGATCTACGGTTGCGCCGGACCAGATGTAAAGCTTCAGAATCGAAGCGGTTTTGAAAAGGTTGGTCGCGTCGTCCTCAATCGTGTTCAGCGTAGAATCCTTGAGCGCAGACATAATGCTGTCCGGATCGGTCGGGTTGACGAGTTCTTTGATAGTCATATTGTTGATGATGCCGGGCGCTTTTTCGCCGAGCTTGCCGACTTCGACGTCCTTAAGCGCAATGAGAACGGCGTGCGATGTTCCGTCGATGGTGATAATTTCGCCCAGCTTGCTGGTGTTGACGGCGTTGTCGATTTCCGCGGACAGGTTTTTGACCTTCACGTTTTTCACTTTTTTGAGAACGACGTTGGCGTCGTCGTTTATCGTTATAAGTTCGGAAATTCTGGTTTCGTTCACGGCATCGTTGATACGAGCAGGTATGTTCTGCACGGAAACGGTTGCCAGTTTCTTCAAAACCGCGTTGCCCGCGCCTTCGTAAACTCTTTCGTAAAACTCGGTTTCGGCAGAATCGGTGAGAGGATCGTAAGCAAGGAACATGCTGTTTTTGCACACGAAAAGCGTAGCTTTTTCCGCTTCGTCCGCCGGAGTTTTCGCCTTGAACACGTCGCCGTTTATGACCATTGCTTCGGAAAGAAGCATCTGATCGATGACGTCTTTCATACCATCGGACATTTTGCCCACCTTGACGTCAGAAAGATTTGCCAAAGCGGAGTTGGACGCCGCAGACACAAGGCGATATCTTGCGCCCGTCAATCCGTCTTTATATTTGACCATAACGTGAACCTTGCCGTCCGCTTCCATGATTTCGTAGGTGCCTTTGTAGGTTTCGCGGGCCTGCTCTTCGGTGTCGAAGGTGGCGAAGATAACGTATTCGCCAAGCTCGTCAAGCTTAAATTCGCTTCTGACCTTGATGTCGATAAGTTCCCTGAGATAGGTGTTGTCGATTGCGACGTCAATCGAATCGGACATATTTTTGACTTTCACCGTGGCAATCTTTTTGATGATTGCGTTGGCGGAGCCGTCGTATCTGAGTTTGTAGAAAACGGTTGCTCCCGCGTGGTCGGAGTTGGTCGGATCGTAAGCGATATACATGTCGTGATCCAGAACGTAGTAGTTCACTTTGTCTGCCTCGGCAGGAACCGTGCTAAGTTTTGTAAACACGTTGCCGTCGACGTCCATAACTTCATCGAGGCGCATTTCGTCGATGACGGAGCTTGCCGCGGTGGCAAGGTCGGAAACCTTGGTGTCCTTAAGTGCAACGAGAACGGCGTTGGAGGCTTCCACGGTTTGACGATAAAGAACGGTGCTTTCGGTGTAGCCGTCGTTGGAGATGCTCCCGTCTTCGGCGTAGGTCACTTTGACGAACGCTCCGTACGGCGCTTCGGTTTCGGCCGCGTTTGCTATGCGCATAACCTTAAAAGTGCCTGCAAACATGCGCGAGAAGTCGCCGCTCGTGGAGGAACCTAAACCGATATAAAGCTCTTCTTTTGCGTAAACTGCGTTTCTCGCCTCTTCGTCGGTTGCCGCGGCGCCCACTCTTTCGCAGACGTTTTCGGCTTCGATTTCAACCACGTCGTCCAAAACGAGGTTGTTGAATTCTTCGCCCAGCGCGTTCACTTTGGTATCTTTAAGTTTGATGAGAACTTTGTTTGATTTTTCATGAATAACGTTGCCCGATTCGTCCAGAACGTCTTCCTCGTAGATGTCCATAACGTCGGACAAAACGAGGTCGTTAAACGCGGTGCCGAGGTCGTTCACTTTGGTGTCCTTGAACTTGATGAGCACGTTTGACGATTTTTCGTGAATGACGTTGCCCGATTCGTCCAGAACGTCCTCTTCGTAGATGTCGATGACTTCACCCAAAGTGAGGTTGTCGAATTTGTCGGCAAGTTCGCCGATTTTGGTGTCCTTGAAGTTTGCGAGAACGCCCGTCATGCTGTCTTCGCCCAAAACGTCCACGAGTTTGATGTTGTCGAATTTATCCTTAAAGTTTCCGGAGGACAGCTCGGAAAGCGACAGCGGACTCAAAGCGTTCATAACGCCGTCGCCTTCGTAGATACGGACGTAAACTTTGTTTTCGTTTTCAGGGACGATAGCCGCTTCGCCACCTTCCAAAGCTGCCAAGGAATAGGTGATTTTGCCGCTTTCGTCCGAGCTTTCGCTGACGACGAAATAGTCGGCCACAAGTTCAGGGGAACCGCCTTCGACGTATTTGCCGAGGTGTTTTTCCTGCCACTTGTAAAGCGCTTCGTTATGTTTGCTGTCCGAAGAATAGAGGCCGGTTGCCACGTCAAGCGTAAGCTTGCCGATTTCGGTCGGCGCGCCGTCTTTGAATCCGTTGCCGTATTCGACGATTTCGTCAGGCGCGGCGTCGGTTTGCAAATCGGTGTATTTGACGAAGGAATCGCGATTGGTCTTTATCAGTTTGCCCACTTCCATAACTTCCATTTCGTTCATAAGTTTGCCGATAGGCACGTCGATGAGCGCGGACAACAAATTGTCGGAAGAGATAAAGTTTATGCCCGTCAAATCCTGCACTTCGCCGACGCTCTTTTTCTCGATGTTGTTGAAAACGTCCATCAGAGTGTCAAGCATAACCATGATCGGCAGGTAGCTTCCTTCCGCCATAACCTTGATGTCTTTTATGGAGGTGTTGCCCGTCAATTCTCCCACTAAATCCAGATTGATAACGTCCAGAAGAACGTTGATGTCTTTGGTTATATCGAAAATAGAAGTGGCAAGAAGCGTGTCCTTGGCATTTTTAGACGCAAGGTAAAAGTCGCCGTCGGCAGTCGAAACCAGTTTATCGTTGACGATGCCGCAGCGTTCGGTGACGTCGGTGCCCTTGTAGGTCAGAACGTTTTCGCCGCCTTCCGTTTTTTTGACGTCGTAAATGCTGCCGAACGGAACTTGCTGATAGGCCGTAACTTCGCCGGTATCCTTGTTCGTCTGCGCGACGACTCTTTCAAAAGCGTTAGTTTCGGCGTTATATATGTAGCGGTCGAGCGAATCGGCGCTTCTTCCTCCTTCCGAGTCGAAGGAAATCGCTTTCACGTCTTCAACTCTGACGTACACGTCGTTGCCGTCGATTTTGAGATTGAGTTTGCTTTCCAGAATTTCCAGAACGTCAATGCCGAACTGCTCCTTCACGTCGGCAATCGAAGGACTGCTGCCGTCTGCGAACATATCTTTCATCTTGACGAAAACGTCGTACAAAGTCATGCCGCCGATTTCTTTGCCCTCAGTCAGATTGTCGCCTTTATTGAATTTATTTTCAATGTCAGACACCTTGGTTTGTGTCGCTATGACGTAAACCGTGCCGAAAACGGCCCCGAACACGAACACTATGCCCATGACGAAACCTACCAAGAAAGACAAAAATTTGCCTCCGCAACCTTTCATTATATCCTCCTGTCGCACGCACGCAATGCGAGTGCGATTTTTAGTCTATTTATTATATGATACACTAATCATCTTGATTTTGCAAGAATTTTTAGCATACTTGCCCAATTTGCCATAATCTGACAACAAGCAAAGCCGACGAAAAGCCGAAGGCCTTTCAGGAGGCGTGCGCAGAGGACAGCAAGCCAAAGTTTGACCGTTAGGGCAAGAATTGCGAAGCGATAGCCGTCAGGCGACTTTGGCGAAGATGACAAGTGGGAGTGAGAGGGTGTCCCTCGCCCAACAAAACGCCTGCGTTTTGCCCATGAGAGAACAAGCACTTTCCCCGATAGAAAAATGAGGCCACGCCGCCGTCCACGATTTAGGCTTACACAGGCGGCGTGTTTTAGAGTGTCGAGCAGCTGCACTTTGTACGAAGTTTTCGGGAATTTCGCATGGCGCAATGCGCCGCCCCGAAAACGAGTGACACAATCAGAGAAAGCTCCCGACTGCGAGACCGAGAGTGTCCCCGCCTTTAGGCTTTCCGTGGATTCCTTGTTGCATTGCAATAAGGGGAACGGAAACGGGGGAAACTCCGTGAGGAAAGGGGATAAGCTTTACTCCGCCGTTCGGCGGGTTTTAATATTGTTCCTTTCCAGGAGATTCCTCGGCAGGCTCGGAATGACAAGCACTCTTTCGGGCGAGGGGAGCCCTCGCACTCCCTTTGTCTGCGTGGTTCGGGCGAGTGGAACCCTCTCACTCCCTTTGTCTGCGTGATCATGCTTTTTTATTTGTCGCTATAATCACAAAAACGCGCGATAAACGCGCGTTTTTTGAATATTAACTTATTTTTCGGTCGTTTCGTCGGTTCCTTCGTCAGGTTTTGTTTCCGCCTGTTCTTCTGCTTGTTCGGCAGGTTTTTCGACGGGTTCGGCAGGAGCCGCGGCAGGCTGTTTCTCTTCTACGCTACCTTCGGAAGGCGTGGATTTTTTGGTGTATTCCGATTTGATTTTCTCCTCGGTCTCGGCCATTTTGTCCAGTATTTCCTGATAGGTTTTGCCTTCGAAAATCATGTTGACTTCGTCTTCGAAAATGGTGTTTTTGGCGTAAAGCAAGCGGACCATGGTGTCCAAAATTGCTCTGTTGTCAAGCAAAATCTGCTTTGCTCTGTCGTAGCACGCCGAAATGATTTTCTGAACCTGTCCGTCGATTTTGGAAGCCATTTCTTCGCTGTAGCTGTGGCTGGTGCCGTAGTCCCTGCCCAAAAACACTTCCTTGTCGGCGCCCAAAAACATTGTGCCGAGCTCGCTCATACCCCATTCGGTAACCATGCGTTTTGCAACGCCGGTGGCCCTTTCGATGTCGTTCGAAGCGCCCGTCGAAACGTCCTGAATGACGATTTCTTCTGCGGCTCTTCCGCCGAGCATCATGGTTATGGTGTCCAGAAGCTTGTTTTTGGTGACGTGGTTGTTGTCGTTTTCAGGAAGCGTTATGGTATAGCCCGCGGCCTGACCTCTGGCGATGATGCTTACTTCGTGCACTGCGTCGCAATGCTTCAGCAGCTTGGCGACGATTGCGTGGCCGCTTTCGTGATAAGCGGTGATGCGTTTGTCGGTTTCGGTGACGACGCGGCTCTTTTTCTGCGGGCCGGCGATAACTTTGTTTATCGCTTCGTTAATGTCGTCCATTATGATTGCGGTGCGATTGTTACGCGCGGCGAGGATGGCCGCTTCGTTCAAAAGGTTTTCGATGTCTGCGCCCGAGAAACCTCCCGTCAGCCTTGCAAGCGCCTTAAAGTCGATGTCCGGAGCAAGCGGTTTGTTGCGGCTGTGAACTCGGAAAATGGCCTCTCTGCCCTTGACGTCGGGAATGTGAACGTAAATCTGACGATCGAATCTGCCCGGTCTCAAAAGCGCCTGATCCAGAATGTCGGGGCGGTTGGTTGCCGCCATAATGATGATGCCTTCGTTTTTCTCGAAGCCGTCCATCTGAACAAGCAACTGGTTGAGCGTTTGTTCTCTTTCGTCGTTTCCGCCGCCGAGGCCTGCGCCTCTCTGACGGCCGACGGCGTCGATTTCGTCAATAAAAACTATGCACGGCATGTTGCGTTTGGCCTGATCGAACAAATCTCTCACGCGGCTTGCGCCCACGCCCACAAACATTTCCACGAAGTCGCTGCCCGAAATGTTGAAGAACGGAACGTTCGCTTCGCCGGCAACTGCTTTTGCAAAGAGAGTTTTGCCCGTTCCCGGAGGGCCCACCAGCAAAACGCCTTTAGGAATACGCGCGCCCATTTCGGTGAACTTTTTAGGGTTCTTCAAAAATTCGACGATTTCCTGAAGCTCTTCCTTTTCTTCCTCGGCGCCCGCCACGTCGGAGAAACGCACTTTTACGTTGGCGTTCACCCTCGCTTTGGTTTTGCCGAAGCTTAAGGCCTGATTGTCCCTTGCGGAATTGCGCTTCATAATGATGTACAACACTACAAGCGCCAGAACCGTGCCCAAAATAGGTATGCCGACGCTGATCAGCATGGCGTAACGGTTAGGATCGTTGTAGGTTATTTTCGGAGCGGCGACGCCAGAAGCCGAAATGGCGTCCATAAGCGCGTCGAGATTTCTGTCCGGAACGTAGCAGAACGCGTCGTATGCCGACGGGAATTTCTTTTCCGGAATTTCGCTGCCCGTAAAGCGAACGTACACTTTATACGAGCCGTTGACGTAGATGTCCGAAACCTTGCCCTCTTTGACGAGTTCGACAAGGCCTCCTTCTCCGACGTAGCCCACTTCCTTGCCCTTGCCGCTAGGCAAAAACCTTATCAGCAGGACGACGAGCAGCACGGCGAGAACGAGATATATCCATTTTCTGGTTGATTTATTCAAAACGATGCCTCCGATGCTTAGTAGCGACAGTTTACGACGTATAGGTTAATTGAACGTTAAAACGCAAACTTAAAACGAAAATATAATATAAAATTTTATCGTTTTATATTACGTCGCAAATTCTATTGTAGCACAAAAAAAGTCAAAAGTAAAGATATTGAAATCGGTTTTGACAAGTTTTTCTAAAAGGCATAAAGTGCGGAAAATATCACAAACGCTATTTTTTTGGCCATATTTTGCACTTCATCGGTCGAAACGGTCAAAAGCGCGCCGAGAGGATTGTCGGAAACCTCGCCGACGATTCCCACTATTCCCGCGTCGCCCACCGCTTTTCCGCCGCCGGTTACGGCTTTTTTCGGCACCACGCCAGCCGTCAGTCTGATTTTGCCGACGCTTGCGACGGCCCCCAGTCCCGCGTCGACGGCAAGGATTTTTGCACCCTTGTGAACTTTCAAAATAAATTCCAGCCACTCGTCATAATTTCGGCCGTTTATGGATTCGTCCGTCGTTCCGTAAACGAAATTTTTGACGGCGTAACGCTCCCTGAGCTCGTCGCCCACGAGCGGCGCAAGGCTGTCTCCCGCGATTTTTTCACTCCCTATACACACCACGACCACGTTTTCCTTAGCTTCGCATTTTGCCATATATCACTCTCCTTTTCGGAATGAAATTATTGCCAAATTGCAATTATTTATTCTTTTTAGTGGACAAATCGAAGGATTGTTTGTATAATTAATATGTATATTTGCCGAATAAAAGGCAAATATTTCAGTATCACTTTAAGGAGACACCTACGAGGCGCAGCTTATTATGCTTGATTTTGCCGCTCTTTGCGTTGAAAATTCGACAAGCTTGTCGTATATAGATATCGGCATCGTGGCCGTCGTTTTGCTTTTTGCCGTTCCCGCAGCGTTCAAAGGCCTGTGCGGAGGGTTGGAGCGCGGCTGCTTCGGCCAGTTTATGGGCGTGGTTCTGAGCCTCGCTTTGGCCGTGGTGCTCGTTTTCGGCGTCAAAGGCGTGGGTCCTTTCGTGAAAGATATCGCGGCTTTGGACGGCGTTAAATCGCAGGTGTCCTCGAAAATCGAAACCGCAAATCCGAAGTATTCGCTTGTGCTCGAACGTAAAGAAGACGGGCTTTTGTACGTAACCGACGCAGACGGCAACGAAACCTCCGTTGCAAGGGTGTTCGTTCCGGTTGAAAACGAAAAGATCGACAGCGTCGTCGAAACCCTCGATAAGCTTATTTCCACTTCCTTCTCCGACGAAGTTCTCGCCTCCTACGAAGGGGACGCAACAATAGGCAAACTTCTCGGTGAAACCGTGATCAAGCTTCTGCTGTTCGTCGTCTGCTTCGTCGCGGGCATAGTGGTTTGCACGGCGCTCAGCTACGTCTTCGGCGTTCTGAAAAAAAGCCTGGACGACAGCCAAAGCGTGGCGCTCAAGGTCGTGGACAAATTCTTCGGACTTATAACGGGCGCACTTTTAGGCGCGCTTTTCGCTGTTGCGGCAACGGCAATTCTTTCGGCCGTCATGCAATTTAAGCCGGTGGAAGTCATCACCGATCAGTTCGAAAACAGCTCGATTGCAAAATATATCTACGATTTCGTTGCCAAACTGTTTGCAAAATAACCTTTTATAAAAATCAAACCGCCGAAAAATCGGCGGGTTTTTTTTTTTTTTTTTTTTTTTTTTTTTTTTGGTTTTTTTG
>ERZ780079.58-NODE-58-length-60980-cov-11.5592_pt1 | contig 60980 bp, 48 predicted proteins | sample MGYA00511087_ERZ780079 | MGnify/ENA primary metagenome ERZ780079 (study PRJEB29588, sample SAMEA2142583) | human gut metagenome | biome: human gut; feature: human-associated habitat; material: faeces | place: Denmark | collected 2008/2010 ... | reverse complement strand
TTCAATAGTTGCTTTCATCTTCTTTTCTCCTTTTCATGATTAGATTTGATTTATTAAATTTGGTTTATAGCCAATGGTTGATTATTTTGCCATGGCGCCGAGAAGAATCCCAGCACCACGGCTGAGAGAGGCCTTAGTGATACATGTCGTAGAAGTAGTTATATGTACCTGATACTGCATGCTTAAGAACCCATCCGCAAGCAAATGAAAAAATTGCACTCCACATAACTGATTCTCCTTTCTTAGTAGCTGTAGTTGTTGAACGCAAAGATGAAATAAATCGCAGAGGTAATGATTTTAAACCACATTTTTCGTTCCTCACTTTCTTGTTTGATTGTATTTACAGTATAAATTATTTCTACGGCCTTTTATACGGACCTAGAAGAAACCAGAGTTGATAAAAACTACTTATCCCCGGGGTAGTATGGTTTGTCACCGGGATAATACGGTTTATCTCCAGGGTGGTACGATTTATCCCCAGCAGATTCTTTCTTGTAACCAGAATCGTGTACATGAATCTGCTGTATCGTCCCTGACACCTTACCGCTATTTCCGCAGTGAGCGCATTTGAATGTGCCACTACCGTCGTAACAGGTGATATTGTGACATTTGCCGCAGCGCACTATATCCTTATTGCCACAAATCGGACAGTGGTATGTTTTTTCGGTGAAGATTCCTCCGTCAACTGCAATGGCTTTCATACCGGTCTTTTTATCTGCAGTACAAGAGAAAACTGGGGTGTGTGCCGTGGATCCGTATCTTTTTTTACCTTCGAGCATCATGAGTTTTCCATCATGTCTCTCGATTGCAATGTCAAAATCTGCGCCTGTTACGGTGCACTTTGCCGGTAAAGACTCGACACACTCTTTTTTTACAACTTTATCAAATAAACCCATAATTATACTCCTTCCTTTTCAATCCGGAAAACCTGTGAAGATATGGTCTGCCAATCCATACTCAATTGATTCCTCGGCCGTCAAATAATGGTCTCTGTCACAGTCAATACAAATTTGTTCATATGTTTGACCTGTGTTTTTCGCGAGGATGGTATGTAGCTTTTTCTTTACTCTCACAATGTGCGCAGCAGTTCTTTCAATGTCTGAGGCTTGTCCGCTGGCACCACCAAGAGGCTGGTGAATCATGAGCTCAGCATTAGCACCAACATAACGTTTTCCCTTGGCGCCGGAAGAAGCCAGAAATGCTCCCATACTTGCGGCCTCACCATTTACTACTGTACAGATGTCACATTTACACGTATTCATGGTGTCCAGAATTGACATTCCTGCAGAGACACTACCACCAGGACTCTGGATGATCAAATAAATATCTTCATTACTTTGTGAGGAAAGATGATTAATTTGAGCACAGACATCAGACGCGGATGTGTCATCAATCTGACCCGTTAGATAAATTCGTCTACGAGCAAATTCGTCGGAATAGATGTCACTGGTCATAATTCCAGTTGAAGTTACGATTTTTGTAGTTGGTACCATAAGTACGCCTCCTTTTTATTCGTCGTCAGAATCAATCGACCCGAAAATTTCATCAAACTTTCGCTCCAATTCTTTCTGGATATCCTCGGTTAATTCTTCCTGCCCATTTGTGCCTGAGACACGCTTTTTTCTCCTTTTATCGCTTTTGGGGGAACTGAAACTGACTCATCTTCATCACCTGGTTCATCAGAAAATGGCATTTTCACCCTATCGTATGCGATATCGTTTAGAAGGTCTGATATATCATAGGATTTAACCTTGGGATGTTTAACAAAGCCGTTCAGCGGAGCATGGTTTCCTAAATCATATGCTTCTATACTAGGAAGCATGGTCATATATCTTATTGAGTCACTCAGGTTAAAATACAAGGCCTCTTTGCTATCCCAATTCTTCCGGAGCGTCATAAGCTCAGCGGGTGTAACGAGAGGCTTTTCCTTCCCATCTGGCGTTATGTTTGTTTTGCCGCATTGCTCACTTACTCTCGTCAACAGATCCATTTCAGTGGAACCCATAAACAATATATTTCCGCAATTTGCTAAAAGAGATTCGTATTCAGGATATCTATGCTTTAAGGCAGCAAGCGATTGAATGCATAGATAAAATCTGATTCTTCTTGAACGCAATGTTGAAAGAGAGCGATTAATCTCATCATTATTGAATGGAATAGTTACAAATTCATCCAAAAGGAAATTAACTCTTCGATTCAATTGACCTTTAGCGTTCTTATATGCATAGTCAACAAGATACTGCTTTATTTGCGATAAGATGATTGCTACAATAGTATCACAGGTTGTGGATGTATCATCGGTTACTATATATAAGGCAGTGGGACCATCACACAATTCATCGATACTAAAAGTGCTATTAGATAGCATTCTTGCTAATTTATTATTTTGAACAAACCTTCCCAAGAAACTACTAGATGTACTTACCGTTGATAAAAAAGTCTTCTCTGGCTCAGCTAATACCGTCTCCAAATTTAGAAGGATGGTATTTTCTGAGCGAGTGTTTGAGGCTAACTCGTTTACAAGTTGAGCACCCTTGGTCGTATTTAATTTCTGCCAGTTTGAGATATTGATACTATCATCGGGATAGCTTTCTAGCATAACACCGCCTGTGCCGTTGGACCAAGACGCTCCCGTATTTGGCCAGTAAACATCGCATTTTCCAGATTGACGTTGTTCATCCGCAAAGACATTAATAAGATCAGAAAGCATCATTAAGCCGCGATCTTTATCTCCCGACCTATAGACCCGTTTGGGGTGTTCAAGAATATTAAAGCCATCTCTCTCCATTGTTCGGAAATCAAGGCATTTTACGTTGTAACCCCTGCTCGCTAGATATCCTGATGTTCTATTATATAACTCTCCCTTCGGGTCAGTGATAATCATGCTTTCTTTTGCTCTTCCGAGGCAGTAAATCAGAGGCATATAACCACAAATGCTTTTTTTCATACCACTAATTGCACAAATAGCAGTGTGTGAATCGCCGGTATCAACGTATGCAATCCTTCCGTCCGATATAATTGGCATACCTCCCTCTGGAATATCACCATCATTTGTAAAGTCAACTTTTGTTAACTTCTTCTTCACCTCATCATCCGTATTCCAGTGAGTTATAGGTTTTGTGTAAACATATCCAGCATAGGATGCTTCATATTTTTTACTCATACTCTCGTCCTTTCTTTTTTACATCCCTACACAGCGCCAGGATTTTATCAAATGTCGATTCAGATATCATATATTTAGCAACTGTGCCGTCACTTTCAAAATAGTCCTTTAAGTTTTGCATTGTCACTGTTGCCCCACCAAACATAGCAGATAAATCGCACACAATTGTTTCAACAATATTTCGATTGATTTTCTCAAGCGTTAAAAGGTTTTCTAGCAATCTAAAGGAGTCTGAGTCAAGTTTTAAATTCCTTTCTTTGCTGGCCTCTTTTAGAAAACGCTGATTGCTTTCAGAGATATTTTCTTCATCAAGCACCTTAGTATATTTAACAAACTCCAAAATTGTCTGTGTCATATCTTTCGCAGCTTTTTCATTAGTTTTATCAACAATAAAGATATATCTCCAGTCATCATTCTCATCGTGAAGATATTTTATTGTTCTTTGAAAATAGGGCTCTTTTTCATGCTTCAAAAACTCGCTTACATCTAGGATAATATAACCTTTATATCCCGCCTTAAATCTGACATTTTCTGCAGCAATTCCTTGCAAACGCATAAGCTCAGTAAAAGTCTTTTCAAATGAAGCCACATATCTTAAATCAAATGGGAAAGAGGAGACCTCTCCATTAAAAACGTCTTCAAACTTTTCATGTGCTATAGATACAATAGCTTCCGCTTTGTCACGCAATTCATCCATCTGCGTCCCAAGTAATATGAAATTTTTGGGATAGGTAGAATTAACAAATATACTCTTCATATTCCCTCCATTAATATCGTTCAGCAGTGTAGTTAATCTGTTTTCTACACATACGCTTATCTGCCTGTTTCTTTTTATCCGGCACAACTTTAGACACCAGACACAAGCACCCATAGTCAGACCACTGTCTGCGTTTTGAAGCGTCAGTCTTACGTTTTTCTTTCTTAGATAACTTGTCATATGTAATGAATTTCTTCATATTGATCGCCTCATTAAACTTTCTAATAATAATTTACCAAAACCATGACTTATCTAAAACGACCCCGGAAGAAACCAAAGTTGTGAAAACAAGTTACATCTTTTTGCAATTGCAATCAATCCAACTAATAGCAATCTTCTTTTCACCAACAACGTCAAATGAAACACAGGCGATTCGGTTTAATCCTACGCCAAGGATGTCGGTAATAATGCCTTCTCCGAAAACAGGGTGGAGGACTTTAACTCCAACACTGTAATAGTCATATTTCTCATTCTGCGTGCGCTCTTTCTTGTGCTTGGCTAGAAATGAATCGGAACGCTCTTTGCTGAAGCATCTTGTAGGAAAGGCGCCAACAATACGACAGCACTGTTTCCACGAAGGGCCGTGAGAAGATGAACCATTAAGCATGTAGTCCATATAATGTGCATATTCATGACGAATAGTGTCTATCTTTTCTTCAACCGGGTGATTTGGATTTTGAAAGTAGTAATTTGAGAAATAAAACTCAAGTTTTCCATCACTAGGGTAAGAGAACCGTCCTAAAGTTCCCTTGGCTCTTCCAAACTTAATCGGTAGATCCGCGGCATGGAGACCGGTTTTAGCATCAAGTCTTCTCAGCTCTGCTCTGATCATACTCTCATCAAAAATAGCTTCCATTAGTTTATCTCCTTCAGCTTTTCTATCACAATGATAAACCATCAAAGCTGTGAAATAACCCATTACACAAGAAATGAAAATTGGAAAAAGCACCTCATTTCTGAGATGCTTTTTCCACCGTGCTGTTATCTGTAAGATAAGCAGCCCTGACGCTCATGCGGGTAATAATAACTGCCGTAATGTCTGCAATACTGCCTACCGTTGTTGTCCTTCTTGAAAGGATCCCAGTAGGCACAGCCACCTTTATCTGCGCAGTTGTAGCCACAGAGTGTTCCACAAGGGAGTTTAACAGCCTTAACCTTTTTCTCTTTCATATGCGGGTACCTCACTTCCTTTTTAGATGTATATGTCAATTTCTTCTTGAACCACAGATAAGCCCACTTCCTGCTTTGTCACAGCATATGGAATGATAATCCCTCCAGGGATGATTACGGGGAAGTATAATGTATCCTCAACTTTATACGACTCAAAAACCTTCTTAATGTAAAGCATATCTGAGTCTGACAGTGTGTATTCATCTTTCGGGTGACTATGTATCATACCAATGAACGCAATCCCATCCTTTGCCCACTCACGTATCTTAGAGTTAAGATTCGCGATGTTGGGAACATATTCGGCATGAGAAGAGCAAATAGATGCATCTTTGTCATGGTAGTAAGCAACGATTTTTCCATCTTTCTCTCCGAGAATACCTCCTTGCTCCGGAACGGTGGTAATATGCGAACTAAGAATGCTTATAAATGTGTCATTTTTAATTTTCATAACTCTTTCCTTTCTATGCAGCAGCATCTTCAATGTTCATGGAATAGCACAGCTTTGTACCATCATCCGCAAAACCGTACAGCGAATATTGAAACTTCGGTCCGAACATAGCCAAATCATCGGTGTAGAGAAGTTCAAATTCAAAACCTCTGGCACGAATCATTTCAGCAACTTCACGATTCATAGCCTCGTCTTCACCGTTGATGACGACTGTGGGGAGAGTTTTTCCCTTGAAAACCAGCAAATATCGATTTAACTTGTCTTCAAGATCATCAAGCCAACCATCTCTGCGACGAGGGACCTCAAAGAAAAGCTGTTCACCCTGAATTGTGATTGTGGCTGCAGGTCTAATAATAGCGCCAATATCCGGATTTACAACGATTACAGGTCTGACAGAAAAAGAGTCCGCAACTCTGTTCTTCAGATAGTTGCTGATGAGCTGAGCAGTTTGAGCCCTTGATTTCACGGCGTATGCCTCTGCAGAAGCTGTTGCAATCGCATTGAAGCGATGGACAATGCCAAGACTTTTTGCAAGCTGAGAACCATAATTAGCAAGGGTGATAATTCTCATCTTTGCCGGCTCGCGTCCATCAATCGCAAAATGACTAAAGTTAATTAAATGAAACCTGCGAAGTCTCTTGATAGAGCTTTCAAACATGTTGTCGCTGAACTTTACATCCATCATAAGAAGCATTTCCTTAAGCATTTTGGATGTGACACAAGCACTACTGAAGGTGGCGATTAAGCAGATAATATTCTTGTCCAACTCGGTGAGGAAACCGGATTCAAGCGCACTTGTGACCTGATAGAACGAAACTTTTCCCTCACGTTCTTCAAAGAAGTGCTTCTCTCCCGGAAAAGACTTGAAAGCTGCATTCTGAGGAATCATCTCAGCAGCAACGTTGATTGTGTTCTTACGGTAAGTTTCTCCCATAGTGTATGTATTCATTGTTATACCTCCTTAAAATGCCTTGTCGATCATTTTGACAACCTTATCCTTGAAATTTTCGATATTCGCAACATAGAACTGATAAAACCACGAGATAACCTCGGCCGTCTCTGTTTCTTTCTCAGCAGCGAGCAGAATGTGGCGCTCGGGGTTAACGCCCATTGTAACACCAAGGCGTCTGTAGCAATCGAAGTCTGAAAATTTACCACTTTTTATCTCAGACCAAAAGACATTCTCACCAACACGAAAAACTATATCTAGCTCATGCTTTTCGCCTGACTTGGAAATAATCGCGTTGCTATATACTTCGTAGTCTGTGTTATGTCTCTCAGCGGCTTCCTTAACAACTCTCTCAACGACAGTTCGACCATAGAATTCAAGGTAGTCACCGTTAAGAAAATTGATTACGCGTGGCGCCGATGATACAACACCATTAATAAATCCCGTATACCGATTAAAGAATACATTTGAAATGATTCCATACTCGCCAAATTTCTCCGCTATAGCAACTACTGTATCGCGCTCGCAATCGCTAAGCTGAGAAACAGGGTAATTTATATGGAAGCATTTGCGTGCAACATTTTCCCGAATGTGCTTCAAGAATAACTTGCAAGATCTATAATTGTTTGCCACCAAAAACGCCAGAGACTCGACAGGTCCAATACAAGGGCTCTGGTCATTAATTTGAATATCAAACCCTTTAGAAGCAAAGTAGTTTTTAATGTTCACCTTATCTACAGAAGTAACTTCTGCTCCCACACTCACATTAACCGGAGCAAGTGCTAATGATCCTACCGTTTGAAACTTAACAGAATCAACTTCTTCCTGAGATACCGGCTTCAGAAATTTACTCATAATTGCCATTGTCAATTACCTCCAATTTGGTTTAGTCGTTTGATTTACCTTACACCAATAATATAGCAGTTTCAAAATTGAATTCATTCACTGTTAGAGGTAATGAAAGTTAAAAAAATAGTGCCCACTTTAACCGTGAACACTATTTTTTCTTCTTTATTGGTAATTCTCAGTCATTTGCGCAAGATCATAAAGCAATCCTTGAACTTGCCCGATTTTTTCTGAAGCTTCATTAGGGCCAATTATTGCATTGCAACAGGCTTCAGCCTTGGTTCTATCAACCAAGCCCGTATGTGCTGCTGCGTTTCTAAATGAAACTCTTATTTTTTCGCATTTATTTACAAAAGTATCTCCTCCTGTTTTTATTGCTGTAAAAGCGAGAAGTCCTTTGTCAACGTACTGCTCCGATAATATACTGTTTAAATATTCAGAAAGATACTCCTTGTCCTTATCAGAACCTTTGAACAAATATGTCAATGAGCCCAATGGGAAACTCTTATTTAACAGTACATCTCCTTTTTTATTTCGGAACACCAGTAATTCTGGCCATTCCGCATAATTTGATGTTCCTAATTTGTTTTTCATAAAGGTTTGAAATCCTGTAAACAATCTACACTTTAACTCATTTTCCAGAGCAGATGTCGCAGATACAACAACGCCAGAATGATCAAGGGAAGCAAACTCGGGACCTCTGCACTGGTTAAACAAGACTCTTGCCGACAACAATGACTTTCTCGTATACACATCCAATTTAAACCAATGCTCACCAAACATACCTTTTAACAAAGCTTCTTCTTTCTCAACTGATACGCTTTTCTCTTGTAAAGAATCAATTATTTTAGTTGCTGTTTCTTCGATAAAGCGAGATTGTATCTGTTCAACCTGTGTTTCATCTAGGAAATGCAAACTGCTTTCATTGGGAAGATTCTTTTTCTGCTCTGATACAGAATCTATAATAGAGCGCATTAACTCAATTGTTTCTTTTTGCTGATCAATAATTTGTGGTATAGCATCAGTGTTTGTTTGGATTTTGCCAAGCACCGATACCATCTCAGCTTGATTATCAGCGTAACTCTTACTTTGCTCAATTAATGTTTGGTTTTGCGACAACAGTATACGGAGCATTTCTTTCTTTGTTAGATTTTCTGAATAAGGATTTCTGAAAACAAAAAGGGATAGCATTTTTAATGCTTGCGGCAGAATTTCAATTCTCTTACGTTCATCGAACTGACAGTGCAAGTTAGCCAAATGGTTATCAATGAATATATTTGCATAGTAGTCACCACGCTCAGAAGAAAGAATAGTATAATACAAATTGTATCGAGAGTTTTCAGAGTATTCTCTTATTAAGGAAAGACCTTGATCTTTGTTCTTTCTATACCCCCAGTTTCCAGAATATATTAATAAGCCTCTAAATACATTTGAAACAGAACCATTATCGAAAGTGTTTTTTCTAATATTTCTCTTGCCGTATCTAAATTTTTTTTGACACCAATACCATATGCATAGCAATATGCCATATATACTCTCGCGATATCACTGCCATTTTCACTCGCTCTAGAAAAGCATTTTATTGCTTCATTTACATGCTTTTTGCATCCAACGCCATGATACAAATGTTCGCCTAAAATACATTCAAGTTTTCCTGCATTCAAATCATCCGAGACAGAATTGAGTAATATTTCATAAGCTTTCTTTTTCTTTTTCCCAGCACGCATTAAATTGTTTAATATGCAAACTCCAGCCGAACTTCGTATATTATTGTTGTATGCTAATTCTAAAAAGTATTCTGCTCGTTTTTTATCTTGTAATACTAAAAATGATTTTGACAAATTATCATAGTAATATGCCAATCCTAATATTTCAGTATATTTATAATTGCCTTTATAAATGGGCAAATACGTTTCTTTACCAAGTTCGGATTGAACAAAATAATTTTTCGCTTTTTCAATATTTCTCTTTTCGCCTATGCCATGATAATACATGATTCCTTTATAAAAATTTATGTATTCCTTAAAAACATCACTGTCATTATATAATTCGTCCATTAGTCTTTTTGCTTTTCTTATATTTTGACGTGTGCCTGCGCCATTTATGTAGCAGTATATCATGTATAATTTTGCATCGTAGGTGACATTTTCTTCTGTTACTGCCTTTTTGAGTAGGTCAAACCCTTTCTTTAAATTCTTTTACGCCTAAACCATGCAAGTAACATTTAGCAAGCCAACATTTTGTTCTTCCATCGGGTAACTTTATGTAAGATTTTTCAAAATAATTGAAGGCTTCCGAATAACTTTGTTCAACACCTTTTCCCTTAAATAAAAGCAAGCCTAATTGAAAAAGAGCTTCATCATTACCGTTTTTTGATTCGTATAAATATATACTATAAGCTTTTTTATAATTGATCATCGCAATTTCTTCTTCTGAAATATCATTTAACAAATCTCCGACGGTTATATAATATTTGGCTTTATCCACATCATTCGTAAGACACTCTAACCCTTTTTCATACCAATATACAGCTTCTTTTATGTCCACTGAAGTTCCTATTCCGTTTTTATAAAACTCAGCTATAACAGAAAATGCTTGTTCCAAATCTCCTTCAGCAGCGATTTTACAATAATTAAAAGCTTTAACAGGGTCGCTATCAACTAAATAACCGTTTTCATAAAAGGCAGCAATTTTAAAACAAGCAAGATAATAATAATAACTATCCTTATCGAGTTCATTTATCGCCTTTTGCAAATACTCAAATACAATTCTATCTTTTTCTTCATCATCAAATTTGTCAAAGTATATGCATGCTAAATTGACACGTGAAATATCATCATCGTTTTCGATAGCTCTTAAATACCATTCTATCGCTTGCGATATATCTGCATCAACTCCATCGCCGTATTCATAGCACATAGCTAACCATCGTTGTGCGATCTTGTTATCCTGTTCGGCTGCTTTTTTATACCAGTACACCGCCTTGCATTTGTCCTCGGGGACACCTATACCTTTCTCATTGCACAAACCTAATAAGCGCTGTGCTCTTGCATATCCTTGTTCTGCCGCTTGCTGATAAAGGGAAACGGCCATTTCATAATCTTTATTAACTCCGGTGCCATTTTCAAAGCACAGTCCAAGATATGTCATACCACGTGTTGAACCCAATGATACTGCCTGCTGATACAATGCAACTGCCTTGTTTGTGTCAGCAGTTACACCCACGCCGTGTTCATAATCAAATCCTAACACAGCGAGAGAATCTGCATTGCCAAGGATAGCGGCAGCATTATCATAGTAAAAATTTTGTGAGTAATCCGTCGGAGTTCCTAACCCACAGTAATAGCACTCAGCCAACTCGTTTAGCGCCTCCGGGATCTCGCTTTTTGCAAATTCAGACAAATATGCAAACAGTTCCTCATAATTCTTTTGCTTTTTTAATGACTTTGCTTTTTCTTTATTGTAAGACATTGTATTTCCTCCATTTATTTAAATACTAGTGTTCATTATATATAGAACAGTTTCATATCGTCAAGACAAAGTATCAAAGGTTGTAGTCCTATCCTGGCTCCAACATCAATGTTTATCCATGTGTCAGTAAAAATAGGTTTCCCTCGGAATTCTGAACCAAATAGTACCGTAGGAGAATGCCCAAAGATGACTTTTCTACCATTTTCATAGTACCTTGTATTAAGTGTCGGTCTTGTCCAAACCAGATCAAAACGAGAATATTCGGAAAGTGGTTTATCTGGAGCAAACGAGCCCAAGCCACTATGAGTTAATATAAACTTCTTTCCATTTACCTCAATTTCCTTATAAAGGGGTGCTTTCTCGAGGAACCTAAATATGTGTTTAATTTGCGAATCAGAAAATCGCTGCATACTGTCGATTGTAGCATATCCGCCGTTTGATGTCCAAACACAATAAGAATTTCTTTGCTCTCCCTTCAGGTCTAAAACAGCTGGGATACTATCTCCATCAAACAGAAATTGATTATCAAGTAACATCGCCTCATGATTTCCTAGCAATAATGTCACATTGGATTGCGACATAATCCACCGAATTATATCTAGTCCATCAGGATCACAGTCTATATAATCGCCAAGAATATACAGGTGATCCTCTTCGCCGAAACTAATTTCTATTAACTTTTTCTTTATTTTTTCAATGGAATATCCGTGCAAATCCGATGTCACGTAAATCATATTATCCTCAGTACTTCAAAAACATTAGTCAACAAAATTAAACTCATCTTTGAATTTATCTCTGAAAATGTCAAAAACCGCATTGAGGACAGTTTCATCATCTACACTCGCATATGATTCGTTCTCCTCATCATCTGTGTTCTCCAATTTGAGTATGACAACCTCTCCAGCTTCCTCTGTTTCGTCAGCAGGCAATAGAACAACATACTCTTCACCCTGGTATTCAATGAGAACAAGGAATTCGAACTCTACCTCATTTCCGGCCTCATCGTTCAAAATGATTTTGTTATCAAATTCTTCCATTTCAATTCATCCTTTCACAAAGTTTTGTAATCATTATTAAAGTAAAGCATTTGTCTATAAGACCAATAGATAATCCAGCCTTACTGTAATACCAACTCTAGGCAAGAATGCTTTGTTCGGAGTAGACTCTGTAAGCCTTCCAGTTCTACACTCTGCTGCATATATTTTTGGCAATTCTAGGGTATCATCCCATCCACATGCTTTCTGTTCACCAAGCCATCATAGCATATCATCCTGTATCAACTTACATCGCTGTGCTTCTGGAGGGAGCATCAAGAACTCATCCAACATCAGCAAATACACTTTATCCTCAGCCACATCGTTTGGTATCAAGAAATCATCTATATTGTAATGTCTTCTTTGTGGAATGATATTTGTTTTTTCAATGTCAGAAAAAGCCCTATTGAAGAAATCGCTATTCAAGACACTCCGAATATCCGATTCCTTCCAACTGCATGCCACTTCCGCACACCCAAACACATCCTCATCCTCAACATGGGTATAACCCTTCGCGTGAAAAGAGCAGGGGGTACTAGGAACATTGGACAACAGATGTACCGCGTTTATGTCCGGATCTATTGCACGAATGATCCATTCTATTGCATATCTTTCTCCTTCTTCGCTTTCCAAAGTTCCAAGTCTTGTGGACTTATTAGATAACTGTTCTTGGAGAAGAAGGCAAAGATGTTCTGCGGAGTTATTGAGTATGCCACTCCATTGATCACACATATTCTTAAACAATTCGGCATATTCCATCTGAGTCTGGGAACGAAATGACTCAATTCCCGCGAAGAAATCTACATCATCTCTTCCACTGTTGATAAAATCAATAACGCGCTTTTTTGCTTGTGTTTCTATTTCGCTCTCATTTTGAAGACGCAGGGAGGATAGAAGCTGTTGTTGATCAGTTTTGATTTGCCGAGCTTTTTCCACAACATCACGCAAGGAGGCAGCATTTCCCATTGCATTAATGAGGTCATTGTATCGCTCAAGAATTGAACTAAACATCCACTATACCTCCTTTTCAAGATAAACAGTAATTCCGCCTATGAAAAAGGTATAACAACCTTCTTTCATAATATTGGGAGTTACATTCGGAACCATGTGCTTAACATTAAACCCCTGTGATAAGTATTCGTTTAGCAAATTCTCTGCCCACGGGAAATCCTCCACAAAATGATTTTCACCATTTGTAATTACGCGAGCTGTTCCGTCATTGATATGAATTATCTTGCATTCTTTCATCACTTATACCTCTTTCATCTTGATGATATCAGTATATAGCAATGATTGATGCAGCGAATGTGTTTTGCAGGAAATCAAGGTTGAAACTTTTTTATTAGCTGCAAGTAAAACGATATGGGCACGGAAAGATCACCCTCACCAGTGTCAAGTGAACTATGAGGTTTTCCCAGGCCGTGATAATCATTTCCGCCGCTTTCAAGCAGGTTGTTTTCAGTTGCGATTTGAGAAAGCCATTTGCGCTGCTCCTCAGTAAATAAAGAGTATTGGGATTCAATCGCATCAACTCCTGCCGTTTTTGCTAAAGGAAGAAACCGCTCTAATTCTTCCTGCGACAAATCGAGCAGGGGGTGAGCTAAAACCGCAACAGCTCCTATTGACTTGATAAATTTAATTGTATCAAGAGAGGATGGGCGCATAGGCGGTTTATAGTAACCACTTTTTTTGAGAGAATTGTCTTAAATCCTTCTTTTACAGATGATAATATCCCTTTCTTAAGCAAGTATTGTCCTATGACCGCTCGATTGATATTACCATTACCAGCATAAGTCTCTAGCTCTTCATAGGAAACTGCGTATCCATCTTTCTTGAGATTTTCAATGAGATTTCGATTGCTTTCCTCTTTTGCTTCTTTTGCCTTGCTTAGATAGCGATTAATTTTCCTGTATGAAGAACTGTTAATAAACAATCCAACTACATGTAACTCGTGTCCTTCAAACTCAGTAGAAAATTCAATTCCAGGAACAGCAACTATATCGTATTTTTTCGCGGCTCCCATAAACTCGTCTAGTCCGTCTATGGTATTGTGATCAGTTAATGCAACCACACGTAACCCAGACTCGAATGCCTTTGATACGAGCTCACAAGGAGTATCAGTTCCATCAGAATATACAGAATGAGTATGGAGATCACAGCATTCTTTTTCAGCGTTTTGAATCACAGCAATATAGGATGCTATTTTTCTCAGTCTGACAAGTTTATCCTCTAAAGAATCAATCTGCACGCCATCTTGAAAAACCTTTACACTTTGGGCCTTGGCATCTGCAATACAAAGTCGCATAAGTAAAGAATAATCATGAATTGTGGGAATGTAGTTACAGCTATTCTTGGCGGCTTCTTGTGCTTTGAGTATTCTCTTGTACACAGTTTCAAGCGTGATAGGAAAGAAAAATGGGTTTTTCTTTCCCTTGATGTCATTCTTTAGCTTAAATGAAATAAAATCATCATGGTGTTCGATATAAAACAGAATTCTACCTAAAGAGCATCTCCCTAAATCGAATCTGCATAACTCTTCTTCGGCCATTTCCCTGGATTTGGTAGCGTGATTATAAAACACCGTTCTGCCGTTCTTATCTGAAGCTACAAGAGGCTTTCCGACGTCATGGAACAGAGCAGCAATACGCAATTCCAAAGCTTCAATCTCAGTAATGTCATCGCAATCAAGAGCTTCTGTTGTTTTAACTGTATGTTCAAGTAGGTCAAAACGATGATGAGGGTTATTCTGTGAATAACCCTTCATCACCGCAAAATCTTTTCCCAACAGTGCTTCTAGGTCTTCTATGGGGTAATTTAGAAGCTCTGCAATATTAAGAATTTGAACCCATTGAACGAGTCCGTCTTTAACCATTATTCTTTCTTCTTAGGCTCTGTTGTAAAAACAAGATCCATACTGTTGGTTAGCTCAAGTTGGTTTTCTAGACGTTCTATTAGCTCATGGCGGACATCCCCGGTGTCATCAAACACGTTAATTAGGGAGCCATAGCTCAGGAGTCTTACCAGAATTTCCCGCTTATCTTCCTTGTCATAGTACAAAGTCATTCGATATCGTTCATTACCCCACTTAACGCACTTCTTCTTGAAACATGAGAACTCAGTCAGTATACGATCAGGAATATTCCTTGTCTCATTGAAGAAGATGACCAATTCGCACTCGCTTTCCTTGAGATGCTTTTCAATCGTGTCCTCTGCAAGCACTTTATTGAATGTTTCGTCAAGTATAGCCACATCGAGAATTCTTTCTAGGTTAAATGTTTTTGCGGTATTAGATTTGCTTACTGCACGAACCCTAATTCGGTTATCTCTCTTAGAATATTCGATGTAAACCGGTGAACACACGTAGTTCGATTGTCTGCCATACTGAGATTTGTATTTGATTGTAACCATGCGGTTTTCTTTGATGGCTCTCATGATTTTCTGAATTGACACGCCGAAGGTTGAGCTATTATAGAATTCTTCAACACCTATATACTGATCGTGCAACACAACTGTATTGATATCAAAGAGTTCCGCATCATTAAGCCACTCCAAGATATGTACTATTTCCTCTTCTCCAAGAAAACACTTTGCTAAAGGGTGGTTCAGAATGTTTATCATCCACTGAATCTCCAAAGAAGTTAACGGAAGAAGATCTATGGAGCTAGACAAGATACTGTCATCTATAAGTGTAAATAGCGAATGCACTTGATCACCGGAATGCGAGACAAAGACTCTAATAAAACCATCTGCCTGCTCCAGTCTCTTATCAGCCGTATCCCATTGCACAACTTCTGTGAATTGCTCCGATTCAAAATGTTCGGAGTAATCATTCTTAAGCTGAGCAACTTTTTCTTTGGTAATAATTTCGCCATTGATTAATGATAAGAGAATATCACCTAATCGATTAAATGATAATCCAAATATTTCATTAAATAACAGGCTGTGCAAAGAATCGACTGGTTCAAATGCTTCTGGCACTTCGTCTCGCAACAAGCTCTTACCGGTCCTGGAGGAGATGTTTTTTGTTGCCTTTTGTGTTGGCTCAATATAAGATTCATATGTTCTTATAACATCATTTGTAAAGCCACTAAACTCTTTTCCGTTTATTTCGATCGATACAACACGAGTTATATAACTTCTGAGCCACTGCAACATCTCCCATGGATTCGCAACCTCTGCCACAACCTCAATGCAACGTCCATATTTATCTGTATCAATTTCACCCAATGAAGCACAATTACGAATTTCTCTCTGCAAACGTGCCTTTATAAAGCTTTCATTTTCCCCAAAAGATACAATAACTCGGACACGTTGGGATTCAAATGGCGTTTTTACGTTGCCTTCCTGGAAATTATCAAATGCCGTTCCCCATGTGTGGCTAATAAGTTTCCTAGCGCGAAGCATATCCTCATTAAAGTTTTCACCTTTCGGAAGTTTACCCAACACAATACTATCAATAAACTCAATACGTACAGCGGACACGCTTCTGAAGAGTGGGTGATAATATATAAGGTATTGTCTACCGTCAGTAACGCTCTCTCTAATTTCAATAGGGTAGCAAAGTATTTTTTGATACTCCAGATCATTTAGCGAAGCATTACGATATTCGATTATCGCACAAAGATTGTCCTTGATTGCATAAAGCAAATCAATGTTATTATAATCATTCAAAGCACGCTTGATATAATTGTGCTTGAACCTCATGGAACCTGTATTACACTTAGGTAATCGATTTAGAATATATGTACCGATTTCACCAAGGGGACTTGTTTGTGCAAAAAAGGCAATGCAATCGGAAAACCTATTGGAGAAATCCTCGTCCTCGCCAATGATATTGGTAAGGAATACGTCTGAAAGAGAATAGTAGATCTTCTGTCCGCGTTTTTCGCTTTTGATAATTCCTAGTCTGGTAAGCTCTTGCATCTTGTTGCCGAATTGTTTGTCATCCACTTCAATTCCATACTGCGAAAGAACATCGAATAGAATGTTTTTCTCAATAAAAGCTGAATCATCGTTTTGAAGAACAAATTGACCGTCAGCATAAACTAGCTTCATCTTGTTCAGAATCATATGATTATAGATTTCTTCTAAACCAAAGTGATCTTTGGAGAATCTGTCTATCGCTTCGAGTGCAAACTTTTCCTTATCCTCGGCAGAAAATTCTTTCCATGATTTGGGGTTGTGACGTCGCACCTCAGACTCAATATCTTCAGCAAGAGTTATAAGATACTCGTTCAAGTTTTTTATTTCTTTCTCACTGAGCTTAGCACAGTCGGTTCTTCTTACAATTTTACCCAATTGAAAATACAGAAGAATTGTATAGACAAAAGAAAAATGTGTTCCCGGTGTCAATGCACTTTCACTGCAAAGTTGATATAGCGCAAAGAAAGGATTGTTCTCAATACGTCGTGAATCAATCGTTATGCATTCAACTCGCTTATTTTCTCTTTTTTTGTTAATGCGCCCTTTAGGAAGATCGACAAAATCGCCCCTACTCCAAGTAACACCGGCAGCTTGCTCCATTGCAAACTGCAATCTTTTAGCATCAGGATAAAAGGTGCCGTCAATAATATCCTTATTCACATTTGTTTTGTCATTTGTGCCTTTTACCTTAAAGTCACTACCTCTTTCTTTAAACTGATATATAAAGAAATCTCTGAGATAGTTTTTGAACTTGAGGTTAAAACCCTCTGAACTTATAAGTTCGGCATCTACTGCCATATTCACCACTCCTTCTCGTATCTCCGGATAGAGGATCCCCTATCTGGGGAGGTATTAACTTACTCACTTAATACGACGATATTTATCAGACCTTCAAGCTCAAACAGCAGTTTTTTTAGTTTTTGAAGCATCGCATCATCAACTATAGAACCAACAGCTCCATGGGCCGATTTGTTTCTGATTTCAGTCACATCATTAAGCAGAGAACCGTGCTGTTTCCACATTTCTTTTTTTGTTGCGGTTTTGGCCAAGGCATCATAGGAATCATCGTGCGGAAATAAGGGATTGATCGGGAATAAGAATGCACCTAAAGTAATCTTATTCTTGATCTTCTTCTTAATCTGCGGATTGCTTAGGTCTCCAAAAGTAACTAATTCTCGTTGGAATTTTTGCTCCGTAGATGCATCGGGGAGGCGCTTCTGGTATACATCAGTATGATAACGTTTCAACATTTTTTCGACAATCTTACAATACATGATGCTTACCGGACTGAAATCCTTTTTGTCGTCCTGTATACTTGCGTCATTATTTATAATCGCAAATATAGATTCTAGTTTAGCTGCAAAAAACAAATCCATCATGAAATTCGGAGAAATTTTTTCCGAAAGATAGTCATATTCATCTTTTTGAATATCCAGCACTTTCCAAACACAAAATTTCTCATCATCTTCTTGTTGAATTAGAGCAGTTTGGTAATCGGTAATCATTTGCTCCGAACCTCTTGCTAGTTCGATTTCTGCCTCTGAATCGCCACTTTCAACACGTCCAATCAATTCCGGAAAGGTTTTTTCATCATAGTATCTTTCAAGGTGCGGCAACTCGGCAATAGAAGCTAAAAGTTGTTTGCCTGTTGCACCTGCTAGTATCTGATTGAACGCATTGGTCATGTTTTGAATGTTTACTTGAACGAGTCTACTTTTGTCATCACCTTCAACATATTTATCCGCGCGGATAACACGCGTCTCAGAGCCTTTAAACATTGATGGTAGTCGTGTCCTCAACTCCTCGATTTCCTCGAATGTCCGTGTTCTGAGTTCCGATTCCAACGCTTCTATTGAACGCTTTTTGCTTTCGATTTCTTCTTTTTTTCGTGAAGAAAGTTCTGGAACATAAACATTAGCGAAATGCTCCAGATACAAATCACTTGTAAAGAAATACTCTCTTGCAGTTTTTCTATCTTCATCTCTTGACCGATCAGACTGGTGTTGAATGTCAATCTCATCATATGTGATAAAGTCACGAGCAACGAGAACAGATAGAGCATCAGCGAAATCATCAAGAATATCCGGACGGTATTGTTCAACGTAATCCTTCAGTTTCTGATAAGAGACTCTTCTTTCGCCAGAGGCCTGCATCCTCGCAAGTGTCCTTCCAACAAACTTTATTGGAACATTATTAATGATGTCCTGGAAAATCTGTTCTTTAATTGCAGTTTCTTTCTCCTTGTTTGATTTTTCATTCGGCAAGTATTTGCCCGGTTGGTAAATTGCAATAAAGATGTCTGAAGGGTAGATTACGTTTCTTTGGACTTTTCTACTACTCATAATATCCAAAGTTCTGTTACCCAATAAGCACGAGTAAAAAGCATGGCCCTTTGTGAATTGCCACAGATAATCAAGCGCCTCTGTGGTGTACTGCATAGTACCATCATTAAGCGCGTTTTTCTGCGTTATTAGAAGTTCGAAATCCTCCTGGTCCATGTTTCCGATTTTTTCTTTCTCGAATCCTCTTGAGAAGATATCGGACCACGAGTTTTCTTGCTGATTATTGATTTTATCAACAGAAACTTCCTCAAGGAGATAGTTAGAACCAGCCATTATAAACCTTATGTTTTGACAGGTGAGATCTCGCAAGAAAAGCATATGTTTCGAATCAATATTCTTAGAAGAAATAACACGCTCAAACTGGTCAATCAGGATATACAAATCCAGATTCGATAAAGAAAGAGCTTCATCAAGAGTCACAAAATACTGTCGTACTGCATCAGTGTTTGTACACACACCATTTTCATCAAATATTTTGTCAACATTATGAGCCCATTCCTCTGCAGCCATTGCAAGAATGTCCTGTGTTTCCTCGGTTCCGTTACGCTTAACAAACACTCTGAAAAGGGTTGCTCCGCTAACAACATTAACGCTAACAACATTAACGATTGACTCCAAAACATTTCTTTCAGTACAGTCTGTATCGAATTTCAGTTCCGCAGCGTGATGTTTTCCGAGATGCAGACTTTCATCAGCATATGCCTCAGGAAGACAAACTTTACGAATGTTATATAGAATACTCGACTTACCTGTACCATTAGTGCCGAATAACAGCACATTTTGGCCCTTAAGAATTTTTCCCATAATACGGTTTAATTCTTTCTTTCGGCCAATAAAATTTGATTCTTGCTTTATCGGTTCCTCTGAATAACCGGCTCTACCATCTTTTTGGTATATAGCGTTGGTGTTCGTATGCGCAAGAAGCTTACCGCCTGTATTAGGATCAACAGCCACATAGTTTTTGAATACTTCTTGTCCTTCATCATCAGAAACAGAATATTCAACTGTTATACTGCATCCTATTTCAGTTCCCTCCGAAACATCAATAACAGGAGCATACTCACCAGCGTAAACCTGATCTGGGCGTAAACCTTCAGGGATAATAGAATCAATTCGTACCTGTTCAATAGAGTTTTCTGCTCCCTCTATTGAGAACGTCAGAGCAATGTTTGATATCAACTCGTATCCCTTATTCTTAACTTGATAATAAATGACCCCGTCATAAAGTTTATCAACATTAAGTATGCTAACCTCGAAAACACCACGTTCGAAAATCTGTTGTACGAATCGGTCTACATAGTCGATACATTTAGAGACAAAACGGTTCTGAGGATACTTGATATGCAGAGCTAGTATTTTGGATTTGATATCATTTGCTTTTGTCATTACTGCATTAGGATCCACATTTTCCTTGCCAAGCTTGTAAAGGTCTCGAAGCATAATGATAGCTTGTGCGTAGCAATCGCAGTTGTCATATGGGGAAAATCTTTTGTAAAGTATCATATGACAATCAAAAATACGTTTGAAATTCTTGAGTAGCGTAACAAAGTCAAATTCTTGAAGAATGTATAAGAAATTGCGAACAAAGCGTTCCTTGAATCCTTTTATATCCTTCAGTTTGTCGGTGTTGTCGAGCATTTCGAACAAAATTGATGCTTTTTTTTCGATGTCATAAGTTGCTTCAATTTCGACAAAACCCCAGTCAAATATCAAGTTGACTGTATCGTTATAGGCTACCCCTTCCTCGACAAGACAAAGAATTTTGCTCGCCAACAAACACTTACCCCTTGCATCGTATAAGTTTTCAGCATAGAAATCAGATACAAGCTGGTGTAGTCCAATTCCAGACGGATCCGAGCTTTTCATAAAAGACATTCTCGGCAGGGTATCTTCACGACGAATTACGTTACTAAAATCACCAGACATATCCAGTTGAGTCTTGTTTTCAATTGCATTGGTCAACTTATCGTATAGCAATTCGTATGTATCCTCGCGAGAACCTGCTTGTGCTAAGAACTCTGATGCCTTTTCAAAATCATTGTGTTTAACGCAAATGACACTTTTGAATAGACTTGCTGCGTAATTTCCTATTGCAGAAACCAAGTGATTGTTATTAAGCATTGTTTCAGCAATGGCTTCATCGTTAAGCACCATTTGAAGCATCATAGAGGAAATATCGTTACCGTGTTGAATTGCAATCAATGTAGGAATAACTACACCATGTAAATCATCTTCTTCGACAACTTCAACTTTTGCTCTAAATTGTTTGAGATCCTTATTTGTGAGAACAAAAATAACCCCTTCAATTACGCGGATTTTCTCTTCGTCCGTTACAGCATCTTCAACCTTCTTTATAACACCTACTAATGCTGGCTGAAGAATTTCTGTTAGATTACTTACAGATGCTAAATACTCAGACAAAACAATATCTCCACTGCTTATATGGTTGTAGTAGTATCTGACATCTTTTAATCTTGATATCCATTCGGACACAATTGCTTCGTTTTTAAGTAGCATATCAGCTGCAGAAGCGTAAACATACATTTGAAGCAATCTGCGACGAATCGGACGATAGTCGATTACATTGAAGTAATCTTCAATAGCATCAATATTTTGGATTATTTCTTCGGAATAGGTCATACACCTATCAAGAACTCTATCCCAGTAGTTTGTAATTCCACAGTATATGAATCTTTCTCTTATGTAATCATCATTTACTGCCTCGGAGAAAATATCAACTCCAGTTTCATAATTCAAATAGGCCTCAAGTTTGCCAAAATGTTCTAAGTCCTTATGCATTTTGTCTCTGAAGTTCGCCGGGATCTGTGTAGGAATTTTTGAAATCTTTCTAAGTCCATAATAGGTCTTGCATCTTCTAAGATAGTCGTCATTAGTGTTCGGACGAGTTATATCAAAGAATAAGATATACTTTTCAGCAAGGAAAAGTCTGATCTTAAAGAAGTTTTCTCTCTCTTCATCATCGTCACTCAAGAAATTCTTGCTGATATAATTTCGCATTGCGTAATCTGCTTGATTAACTGTTCTCAGATCACCGAATGTGTTTATCCAGTTTTTTAGCAAATCATAGTTTGGCAAACGATGTGAAGAGTCAGGTGTAATCCATTTTGAAACAATGTCACTGGATGGTGCCTCAGGATAAGAAGATAACACAGCCATAGAGGCTTCAACAAAATAATCGTCCGACATATATCTATCGCGCTTATCAATGAGATCATCTATCCATACCAAGGCAGAACGATCGTTTTTCACTTTGCTAAAAGAGCCAATCTGATTTCGCAATTCTCTGATATCAGCAAGAGCTTCATGAAAACTTTCATCATCTGAACAGTATACGAATGACGAACAGAATCTTACAAAAGAAGCCACGTTCTGGCTTACAAGCGCCTTATATGCAGTGTCTTCTTTAAAAATCATTCTATACAGTGCACCAAATGAGGAGGTCTGTTTAGCCATCTCAGTAGCAACCATAAAGTCAATTAGCTCTGGTTTATTTAAGCTGCTAAACATATTGTACCATTCATCTACAACCACTGTATTAGCATCTTGAAAGGATTTGCATCTCCTAATATGATTCAAAAATGCATTTTTATAGCCGTCCACCGGCCTACCCATATTTGATTTCCAAATTGACAAACTGCACCATAGCATGTTCCTAGGCAAACTGTTGTCCACATGATATTCCAAAGCTTTTGTGCTGTTGCTTAAAGCATATGACGTATCCTTAAATTTGAAGAACCAAACACAATTCGCCACAAAGTTAAGAGTAACCTTCTTTGATTTGTACGCATATTCTGAAAGAAGTTTCCACACTCTTTCTCTGTTAAATTCAGAGATAATGAGAGTAATAATCTTTTCAGGCTCAACTTTCTCCGAGGACGCACTATCCCTATATTTAAAATATAGCTTCTCGTCTGCATTGGTTCTAATAACATTTGCAGCTCTTGCAAGAATAGTAAAGAATGTCTCCGGTTTCTCCTGTGTCAAAACATATTCAAAGGTTTTCTGTAAATCTCCAACCCTATACTTATATCCCAGTTCAGTTTCCTGTATTTCATCTTCACAAGTCTCAATAAATGCGGCCTCGTTAGAGATTCCTTCAGAGAGACAATAGAACAAACTCAGCAAAGGGATATTTTTGGCGCACAAAGCCAGGCCCATTATAGCAATCCAATACTTATGGGCCGTTGTTTGCTCACACTTATAGTGGTCAAACAAATGATAAACTCTCCGTGCAGTTTCTTCGTCAAGCGAAATGAGCGTCCTAGACACAAAACCATCATAGAGAATTGTGATCAACTGCGTAAGACAATCCTGTATTTCCTCACCTTCGTCAAGCATAGAAGAGATGATAGACATTTCGACATCAAGTGATTTCTTAGGCTCTTGCTTCTGTTGATAGCAATAACTTAATTTGCGCAAAAACCAGGACTTGTCTCGGATTTCAAGGGAAGAGTCATGCTCGTATAGCATTATAACCTGATCATAGTTTTTACTATCTATCAGATTGTCGATGAAACCTTCCAGATTGTCGTCATCGCCGCATCCGGTTTTCTTAATTACGGATACCAGTTCATCAACAAATAAACTTTCAGTTGGGAAAAGTTCTATCGCCTCATATAAGATGGTTTCTCTGTTTTCATCAGAACTCGACTTTAACTTTTCCTTATACTCGTCAAGTAATGTTTTGTTGATATTCTCCCATTGGTCGCAAGGCTGTACATAACCTTCAAGAATCAGTTGTCTTAGAACAATAATGCTCTTCTTTTCATTTCGTCTCGCACTATCAATAAGAACCGGATAAATTTCATTCAAAAAAGCGGAATGCTCACCCAATAGAATGCGCAACGAGGAAAGGGGCACAAACTCGGTTTGCATAGTAATACAATTGAAAAGCATTGCAGTATAAAGGAAAACGTTGTTTTCATTTTTTGTGTGCTCTAAAAATGCGATAACAAGTTCCGCTGATCGTCTGCTCTCCAGCATCATCAAACCAGGAAGAGTATCATTCGTTCCGCACAATAGAATCTTTGCATATTCCGCATACAGTTGAACGACTTCAATTTGGGAATACATTGAGTTGTACTTTTCTGTTACTTCTAATACAAATTCAAATTTTCTCTCAGCAAACAGCGTGCCAACAATCATTATTATACTCGACGGGTTAAGACATGTTTCAGCAAAACTGTCCCAAAGCTCCCACATTTTCTCTGATTCATTACGAGCATAGTACAGCATAAGCAATCTGAAGCAGAACCCTTTGTCGCTTTGAATTCGTGCAATCAGACCGAGATTGAGGACTACACCAACAAGATAACTTTCTTTGCCACATAATGTCTGTAAACGCTGAGCTAACGTGCTATAGTTCACAGTTTTATGTGTATAGTCTAGAACATATTGCTTGATGTTGGCGATTTCTTCTTTTCCAAACGAAAACGAAGAAAGAAACTCATCTGACACATTTGCAGTGAGGTATTCAAAATCAATAACTTCTTTTTCCCAATCTGTCAAAGCAGGCACATCTTCTAATAGTGCGCCGTTAACGATAAGATATGCCCTAATTATACACTCCCACATATCCCTGTTTGAATGCTTAATTGCTTCTCTTAGGATTGCTTGTTCTATAATCGCATCATATTTTTCTGCAGCAAACATATCGCAAACCACTTTTTCAAACTGCATCTGTAAAATTTGCTCGGGGTTCTCCCGTTCAAAGTCAACATTCGCATATTTTTCTTTGAAAGAAGGAATAATGCGAACAAATATCTGGAATCGATTGTTAGCTGCAGGTTGTGCGACAATGGTGAAAATATTGGTAAAAGAGCGCAAAAAGGCAGTAAGATCTGCGTAATTATACTCCTTGAAATCAATCCCATTGCTCTTTAATGCCTGACCAATGTCAACATTAGGAATTAAATCGCAGTCCAAAAAGAATTCTGCCACAATCAGTTCAACACGTTCACATACATTCTGCGGAACAGGAAGAGTCTTTCTCAATGTCACATACTGCTCCTGGGCAGTGCCTTCTCCGTTGTCTCTAACAACTCCACCATACTTCATCACAAGTAGCTCTATGAGCCTCTCAAACGAAGAAATGGTTTCCGGTATGACGATCTTATTATTGCGCAAAAAGATAAGTATGTTGCTTACAGACACTTCGTTTGTCTTATAGGTTTTCTTGAGACGATCAAAAACAATATCTTCAAATTGCTTTTTTTGTTTTTGTTGGGGTTTCTTTTCAGCAACGGTCTTTTTTGAGGCTGTTGTTTTCGGCGCCTTGGATGGCATTGTAATCCCGCATCCATCTTTCAAGAAAATTATGTATGCTCCTTTAGGGTCCTGCGTGTATGAAAAATAATCGCTTGCACCCTTAAATAATTCAATTGAAACTCGTCCCAAACCAGCTTCAGTTATTGCCTTACCAGCTTTTAAGCCTATTTCTGATAGATGAACCTTTCCACCCTTATTAAAATCCTTAAAAACCTGCACAAAGATCTCTGCAAGTTTTCTTTGTTGTTCAGAATTCAACTGAACTGCATTCTGTTTTGGCGTTGGAACATAGTCAGCATTCGGTGTTGTTGAAAATTTAGGATCCTCTGGATAGCCAATGAGACTAATTGCATCAACATTTTTTTCATTATATCCAAGAATAAAATACTCGGGGGCGGCAATAAAGGTAGCTTTATTGGCTTTTTCAAAACCTTTTTCTCGCATCGCTGCTCCGGCTTTTTGACCGACTGCAGGAAGAATAAAACAGTTTGAGGTTTTTAGTTCTTCCGAAAAAACTACAGAAATAACATCAAATAATTCCTTCTGCTTTTCCGGAGAGAATATTATCTTCTCATTTGTGAAATTGCCTTCAGCCATTTCTCTTTCCTCCTAATCAATGTCCTTAAGACATCCAAGACTCGATTTCTTTTTTAATATCATCGTTTACAAAATCATTGTATGTTCTACTTTCATCAGTTTCGAAATCGGAACATACCTGCTCTAGCATTGAACTACGTTCCATGTTGAAGCACTTGAATTCCTGAGTCGTGTTTCTCGATTTAACAGTAATCTCGTACAAACCAAAAACTATTTCTTCGATCTTCTTTCTTGGAGCCTCGCTTATTGGATGGACGATGTCCTTAAATGTATTGGAGTTTGTCTTTCGACTTGGCATTGCAAGAAACATTTCATCCTTTCTTAGTATTTTAATGTCATGTATTGCAATCATATTATCTAAGGTGATCGAACACACACCAATCATTTTATTTCCTGAATTTTCAAGCTTTCTAATTTTAATTGCTGTAATAATCATTGTGTAAAACTCCTTTTAAATTATCGCTCAATGGTATCATTTTCAAACTCGCATATATCACTTATGTCACAGCCGAGTACAGTAGCCACTTTCAAAAGTACGGTAATGCTCACTGGCTCATCATGTCTTAATTTACTCATGGTACATGATGATAATTCTGTTTGTCTTCTAATATCTGATGAAGTCATTTTTTTATCTATTAGAAGTTTCCACAGTTTCTTGTAGGTAACCTGCATATATAGCCTCCTTTCTTTTTAGATGAAATGCGACATAGTAATCCTATATATACTATTATACTACTTTGTTCTTGTTTTTTCAATATAATTCTCGAAAAAACAGAGCAATTCTCGAAAAAACAAATCTTTCAAAAAAAGAGGCCGCCTGAGCATTAAGCACAGACGACTTCTTTTTATATGCACTACATTTTTGCAATTTGTAGGTATTCTAGAATAGCTTCTTTCGTTCTACTTGCCAATCGACCCGTTATAATGACATGACATAATCGCTCAGTTTGGTTTCTTGTGTTCATACACTTTTTACTTGTTAAGCACGCAAGCAAATTTATTGTTTTAAGAGTATTATCCCAGATTTTCCTTTGACTTTTGTTTTATATTAAATTTAACAAAAACAAAACGAAATCTTCAGCGCTGTTATATACGGAATTATGCCGCTATAAAAGATGGAATAACTCATTAGTATTGTGGTATTCCATACCCAAGTATCTCACAATGACCAATCGGGTATTGATTTACTCTTACACTATCACCGGAGTTGCCTTCAACGGTATAGACAATCCCGTTTTCAACTTTTTGTACGATGCATACATGATCGGAGAGTTCGTCCTGCGGGCCCGACGAGCCTTTATTATCACAGTCAAAGAAGATAATCACACCGGGAACAGGCTCGGTAGAGCCGTCCATCTATTGACCTCTATCTTTGAACCACTGCACACCGTTTACACAGCCTACAAATTTTGGGATAACGCCGATGTCAATATATCCGCACTCATTCGCACACCAAGATACGAAACAGGCGCACCACTCCACACGAGAACTGAAACCGTACCAAGACCAGTAAGGCTCGCCGCCCACATTGTTGATCTGCGACAACGCAACAGTTACGATTTGGTCGTCGCTTGCGGTAATTCCGTAAAGCACAGATGACCACAAAGAATTGTTCTTGTCTTCCAGAAGCTCGGTCAGATAATTCTTTTGCTCTTGATTAAAGCCGTATAGAGCCGCCATTTCATCCACCGCCTTATGCGTCACCGTTATATATAAGTAGGTTCTCGTAACAGTGGTTTCGGTCTGCACGATATTCCCATTCCCGTCATCGCTTTCAGTCACAACCGTTTTCTCTTTGCTTTCCGTCCGCGAAGATATGCTGTTCATCTCCCAAAAAATATCTTTGAAAAGCTGCCTCTTGCCCTCGTCCATAGTGACAACCTCCTGCGGGTTGTCAGTATCAGTATTGACTTTAACTGAATACACGGTGAGTACCTCTTTCCACTCTGCCTTGCTTCCGCTCATTTCAATAATATCATAAGTATTGCTTTTCTTTATCTCGGACAGCCTGTTTTCATACTCCGTGTCTATTTCCTGCATGACGGTCTGTATTGACATTCCGCTACTTTTATCCTCACCCGAAAAGAAGATGCCGAACACTGAGCCGAGGATCAGGGCTAACAGGCAAACGATGAGAATTATCAATACTGCAATCCACCCTCCCGCCGCTATAGCGGCGGCAAGGGCTTTTATGCCTGCTATTACCGCCTTTGTAGCTGCAACGGTGGCTTTTACCGTAACCTTTACAGATTCCGCAGCTGCCTTTGCCGTTGCCTTGGCAATTTGCGCGGCTTTCTGCGTTGCTTTTGCGGCAGCCTTCGCGGTTTGCTGTGCCGCTTTAGCCGCCTGCTGTGAGGTTTTTATTGCGGTCTTTGCAGTTTGCTCAGCGGTTTTGACTGACTTCTGAACCGCATTTGCAGAGCCTTTTCCGACTGTCTTAATCGTCTTGTTTCCGGTTGAGCGGGCGGATTGCTTTATGGCTTTTTCCGCAGATTTTTCGGCAGTTCTTGTCGTTTTGTTACCGATGTTCTGCGTCTGCTTTTGTAAAGCGTTTTCACTCTGTTTTACCTTGAAATTATGAACAGCGTCATTTGCCTTGCGTATACTTTCCTTTGTGACATCTATGCCTTTCCGTCCGGCTCTGTCAATCAGGCGGACGCCTTCATGGATAGCAGTATCAACTCCTTGCTCAAATCTGTCCTCTGCATATTCATCAGCCGAGTTTTCATCGTAATAAGTGCTGTGTTCGGCTTTATCCTTTGTGGAAATATATGCGCGTTTCATGTGCTGCCCCGCAACATAGGCTTTATCAATGGTTTTAATCGTACCTCTGAGCCTGTCTCTTGTTTTAATATCTGCCATTATGCTCACTCCTTAAATCAGCAAGGAGAGAGCTAAACGCTCTCTCCCGGCTTTGTAGTCATCAGCTTATACAGCTTCGTATTCTTCGGGAACTTGTTTGCAAAAGGCACGAGCGAGCTGCCCACCTTTATCAGTCCGTGTCCTGCTTCGACATCGGTTATATACGACATCTGACGGTCGGATATGTTAAGCAGCTCCGACAGTCTCATTCTGTCGGTCGAAGCCTGGCTCAACATTATGATAAATTCGGAGTTTGCAAGCATCGTTCTCGCCGTATGGCTCTGCAACAGGTCATCCACATTCTGCGTAATACCGGTAGCATAAGCGCCGTACTTTCTTACTCGCTTCCAAAGGGTAAAGAGGAAGTTTGCACTGTATTCATGCCGGAAAAGCAAGTAAATCTCATCAATAAAGATATAGGTGTTCTTGCCCTTCGCCCTGTTCTGCGTGATACGGTTCAAAATGCTGTCGAGTACAACAAGCATACCGATAGGCATAAGCTGCTTGCCGAGGTCGAGAATATCGTAGCAGATAAGGCGGTTATCCGTGTCCACATTGGTCGGCTTTGCAAAGGTGTTGAGCGAGCCGTTTGTAAACAGCTCAATCGCAAGTGCAATCTCTCGTGCCTCCGGCTCGTCCTGCCTGAGAAGCTCCTCACGGAAGTCCCGAAGTGTCGGAACCGTACCCGTGTAGCCGCTCTGCTGATATACGCGGTAAACGCTTGCGGTACAGCGGTCGATAATCGACTTCTGCTTTGCACCGAGGTTCTCACCTCCGATAAGCTGTTCGCACAGCGACATAATGAACTCGGATTTTAATATGACGGGGTTCGCACCGTCATCGTATTCCTTGTTCATATCCATAGCGTTGATATGGCTTTTTGAAGTAGCCGAGATATTGATAATCTCGCCGCCCAGCGCTTTCACAAGTGCTGAATATTCCCGCTCCGGGTCTATGATGATTACATCAGCTTCTGATGCTAGAATCTGATTGATTATCTCTCCCTTTGCCGCAAAGGACTTACCGCCGCCCGACACGCCTAAGATAAACGCATTTCCGTTCAGGAGCAACCTGCGGTCGGCGATAATCATATTCTTGCTGATTACATTCTGCCCGTAGTAAATCCCGTTTTCGTGGTAGATGTCCTGAACACGGAACGGAATAAACACCGCCAACGACTCGGTGGTTAGAGTGCGGAACGTGTCAATCTTTCGTGTGCCGAATGGCATAACCGTATTCAGTCCGTCAAGCTGCTGAAATTTCAGCACACCAAACTGGCAAAGGTGCTTTCTTGCTACGCTAAGCAGCGCCTCGGTGTCCTGATCAAGCTGTGCTTTGCTATCTGCCGTATGCACAAAGGTAATCACGGCAAACATCATGCGCTGGTCTCTTGTAGTCAAGTCGTCAAGAAATTCCTTCATCTCCTTGCGCTGCTGTTCCATATCGTAAGGCACGGCGGCGGAAAAATTGTTGTTCTGATTTTGCTTCCTCTGCCAGTTTGTGATGTTCGTCTCCACACCGAGCAGTCTGCTCTCCGCTTCACGCACCGCCTCGTCGGTGGGAACAGGAATAACATCAATCGACATCATCAGATTGCGGTTAAGGTCAGTAAGCTCTGCCACCATATCGTCCTTGATAAACGACGCATACTCGCGCAGGAAAAGCACCCTTGCGTAGCGGTCGCCGATTTTCAGATAGTCCTTTTCAAACTCCATCGAGTCGGGGCAGATATAGTCCTTGAAATCGTGCCCTTTCCTGCGGGTTTCCCTGATGTCAAAACGGAAAGAGCTTTCCTCGCCGACCCGATAAAAGTCATGGAAAACTCTCAGGCGTTCATCGGTTTCAAGCTCGGTGCATTTACTTCCGAGCCTGCCGAAGTGGGCAATCAGGTCTGTGCCGACGCGGGCAAAATAGCTTCTTGCTTCCTCAATATTTTTCTTGCTGACCGAGATAGTAATATACTTGTCCTGCACGATGGCGTTAGCGCCGGTCGCCTTTTCGAGCAGCATTTTGTTGTATTCCTCACGGTAGACATCGAGTTCGTCACCTTTAAGCGGGAGCAGAATGGTTTTCTCAAAATCAATGCGGTTAAGCCGGCGGTTATTGATTGTGATTTTGGTTGTCGCTCCGCTGTCAAACGAGTTGAGCAGCTCGGAGTATTCAAGGAACATTGCTTCCTTGTCCTCACGGCTTGCTACCGCATAGTTAATATCCGTAAACTTAAAGGTCTTGGAGAATTTGTCTTTCCCGACCTTGAAAATACCGTCGTCATATATAGCCTTGATAGGAATGACGTCCTGTACGCCCTTTGGCACTACGAACTTCTCCTTATCCTGTTTGAAAAGATTTGTCAGTGTCTTAATCATTGGTTTTCAATACCTCGTATAATATAAGAGTAGTAGTTTTTAAAGTTTCTCTCCAAGAACTGTACAAAAATGCTATACTGTAACGGATGCTGTGGATTGGTCGCATCACCTACCGCGAGACGGTTTCAAGGAGGCTCCAACCACAGCCCTTTACGAGTTTGTTAATTAGTTAGATACCGCAGGTAAGTGGAGATGCAAGACGGTTAATTTAGAACGAGGTTACAAGACGTAAAGTGCCCTGTGGATTCGTACAGCATCAAATAAACACACTGCGAGGCATCTATTATGGTTTATGTCGGAATCGATGTTGCAAAGGACAAGCATGACTGCTTTATCGCAAACTCCGACGGTGAGGTTCTGTACGATGTATTTACCTTACAGAACGACATGGATGGCTTTGAAGATTTGCTGTTCAAAATCAAGACCGCCTCAAAAGATTTGAATAAAGTAAAAGTAGGACTTGAAGCCACGGGACACTACAACTGCAATATTCTCGGATTTTTGAAAAGCAAGGGTCTGCCAACCATTGTTATCAATCCATTACACACAAACGCTTACCGAAAAAGTCTCAGCCTTCGTAAAACAAAGACGGACAAGGCAGACGCACGTGCCATTGCAAGTATGATCATGTCTGACGTGAGCTTAAAGTCCTACTCAGACACAGTATACCACAATGAAGATCTAAAGTCACTATCCAGATACAGATTTGATAAAGTTTCTGACAGATCAAAGCTGAAACAATCTGTTTCCCGCCTTGTAAACATCCTGTTCCCGGAACTCGAAAAGCTTGTATCAACACTTCACACGAAAGCTGTGTATGAGCTTCTTTCCGAGTTTCCGGGCGCTCATCAGGTCGCATCTGCCAATCTGAAGCATCTGACGGCTTTGCTTTCCACTGCATCCAAAGGACATTTCGGCAGAGAGAAAGCAAACGAAATCCGTGAAGCCGCGAGATGTTCCATCAGTACATATCTTCCGGCAAAGTCATTGGAGCTCAGGCATATCATCAAGCTGATCCGTGAGCTTAATGCAGAAATTGCTGAGATTGAGACAGAGATCAAAAAGATCACGGATTCTATTGATTCTCCGATTCTTTCAATTCCGGGTATCAGTTATGGCATTGGTTCAATGATCGTATCGGAAATCGGGGATTTTTCCCGATTTGACAGCCTGGACAAAATACTTGCTTATGCCGGGTGCTCTCCTACAACATATCAATCCGGTCAGCTTTATTCATCCCATGCAGTGATGGAAAAACGAGGTTCAAGGTATTTACGTTGGGCGCTCATCAATGCCGCAAGATACATCTGCAACTGGGAGCCAACTTTTGCTGCCTACCTTGAGAAAAAGCGTTCCAAAGGCAAGCACTATTATGTTGCATTATCCCATGCTGCCAAGAAGCTTGTTCGCTTGCTTTATCACCTTGAAACTACGGGCGAAAAGTATATTTCGCAAACTCTCTCTTGAACCCGAGCTAACAAATACATACTGTACCAGCCGGCGCAGCGTACCCTTGACAAACCGAAGCATTCAGATGCTACAATTTTTCAAAACGAGGGCGCATTCCGGCTTTCTCGTCTTGCTCTCTCCGTCGCCCTCGCTGCCTTTTCTCAGCATCTGAATGCTGTTTGTCAAGGGCGGCGCATTTTTTTACTTTTTTCATTTTAGCACTTGACATTTAATAGTTAGTCTCCTTTGTCAATTCGGCGTAAGCCTTTGCCGCAGGACTGTTCGGCTCATACTTGTATATGCTGACTCCCTTAGACGCTACCTCCGCGGCTTTTACCGCCATAGGTATAGCCGAGCGGTATATCTTTACCGCTTCGCCGTAGTTCTGCCGCAGCGCATCTGCCGTGCTTTTCGCAAGGTTTGTCCGGTTGTCTACAATATTAAGTAGGATACCGTCAATCTTCAGGCTTGGGTTGATATGCTGCTTGACCTTCTGAATAGTCTGCATAAGCTGTGTCATTCCTTTTGCGGGAAGATACTGAGCCTGAACGGGGATGATTACGCTGTCTGCCGCCGCTAAAGCGTTAAGAGTTACCATACCGAGGGAAGGCATACAGTCGATCAGGATATATTCGTAATCATCTTTCACCTTGTTAAGATAGGTTCTCATAACTGTTTCACGGCTCATAGTCGTTACAAGCATCATTTCCATAGCGGACAGTTCAAGGTTTGCCAGAAGCAAATCAACATTTTCCTCGTGATGCAAAATACCGAAATGCGGGTTTCCGTTTTCTTTACGCATTATCTCGGATAACTTAGTGGTAATGGTAGCAGGTAAGCTGTCATTATCTTTCCACCCGAGGCAAGTCGTAAGGGTCTCGCCTGTCGGCTCGGTCGGTGCTTCACAAGCAAAAACTTGTGAGGTCTCCACAGGAGACCCGCACCCCTGCGGGTCTGCATCTACAAGGAGTACCTTTTTTTCTTGCCTTGCAAGGCCGATACCTAAATTCACCGTTGTGGTCGTTTTGCCTGTGCCGCCCTTTTGATTGCAGATTGCAATGGTTTTACAGTTAGGCATTGGCTTTCCTCCTTTCAATAGATTTATAGCCGACTGTGTTTAGACGGCTATGTATCAACGCAGTATTTGTTTTCAACACCCCCTGCGTAAAGCTGTTGCTTTGTGTGGGAAGCACATCGGTCACGGTTTGCGAAACCGTGTCATAGGAATTTCACCTCTGCCGGGTTCTCCGCCAGCTCCGTAGAGAAGTATCATTATCATTCTGACTGTCATCGCCGTGTCAGGTGCAGCCTGACACTTTTACCGGGGATTCCCGCTCTCTCTATTATCAGAGGTCTTGGCGTACCCGATAAGGTGGCTCATCATCAGAACTAAAGTCCGATGTGCCTATATATTCAGTTGTCAAGGAACAGCGAAAGAGTTGCTCCTAATCGGAGTTAAGAAATAACCCTTTCACTAATTCCCACTGGGAGAAACCAATCGGCAAGGCAAAATAAAAAAATTTTTTAAAAAAATAAAAAAAGCCACCTAATCCTGAATAGGAAAAGGTGGCTGAATGAAAACACCGTATCGTAACTGAACGACACGGTGCAACTTGAATTACTTATTCGATTTGATATTTTCCTTATATATAGAGAATTTGAAAGTTTCTATTTTTCGCTTTCCTTACTTTCATAATGACTTCATCAACACCATCGGTATATTTGCCAAGCTGGATAAGCGAATTGCGTTTGTTTATAAGAGAAGAAATGATTTCTGCATATTCACGGTCATTGAGAGTGATGTAATACATTTTGTTTTTCATAAGTGTAACATCCTGCGTTGATTATATAATAATCCGGTCATTTTGAAAAATGTGCGTGGCAGGGAAACCCTAACACAGAATAAAAAGGGAAAAAAAGGTACTGGGTAAAACAAGTTCGAACTGTTATGAGCACCCTTTTCAATTAGCAGGATTTTTAGCACGATTTTTTGAGCGATTAGCAGGAAAGCGATTTTGATTAGCAAAAATCGAAAATTCCTGCTAATTATATTAGCAAGCTAATTGAGGGTAATGGTAATATGAATACGAAAAACATGAGCAAAAAACAGCCTTAATTCGTCATCTATGCGAAAACACAGGCACACAAAAAATAAAGCCGAAAACCCTGTAAAATCAAGGCTTTCGGCGTTGTTTGTGTCGTCGCTAAGAGGATTCGAACCTCTGGCCTACCGCTTAGGAGGCGGTCGCTCTATCCGGCTGAGCTATAGCGACATTTATTAAATTGTATTTGTATTACCACTTGCCTTTTTTGAAAAGGCAAGCCATAAAGTAACACATTAGGAGGGGTTTATTATTGCGGAGCAAAAAGGTTCTCACAGCCGTCAAAATCTGTGATTTTGGTAACGGCGAGAGGTTCTTATAGCCATTTAACTTATCAAACAGGGGAAGCAACAAACTGTAAAAGAATAAAGCCGCACATCATATTGAACGATGAGCGGCTTTTATTTTTTGGCACCCCCTGCGAGAATCGAACTCACAACTAACCCTTAGGAGGGGTTTATTATATCCATTTAACTAAGGAGGCGTGCTTGCATATTAAATTGACAGATAATATTATACACTATCTGCTTCGGATTTGCAAGCACTTTGCGAAAATTATTTATACAGTTTTCCGTCACAGACGGTCAGTATCCTGTCGGCATATTTGGCATCGGAAAGGCTGTGTGTGATAAGGATGACGGTTTTGCCGCATTTGTGGCGTGAGAGAAGCAATTCCATTACTTCCTTTCCGGAGCGGCTGTCAAGATTTCCGCACGGCTCGTCCGCAAGGATAAGGTCGGGGTCTGCGGCGATTGCTCTTGCGATGGCGACACGCTGCTGCTGTCCTCCCGAAAGCTCATACGGCTTGTGCGACAGCCTTCCCGAAAGTCCTACAGCTTCAAGCGCAGAAAGTGAGCGTTCAAGGCGTTTCGCTGTCGGGATACCTCTGTAAGTAAGAGGCAATGCTACATTTTCAACCACCGACAGCGTCGGTATAAGATTGAACGACTGAAAAATAAAACCTATCCTTTCGTTTCTTATACGGCTCAGCTCGTTATCGGCAAGCATTTTGGTGTCAAGTCCGGAAAACATATATGTTCCGCTGTCGCAGGTGTCGAGCAGACCGAGGATATTCATCAGCGTGGATTTTCCCGAGCCGCTCGGACCTGTAATGGCTATGAACTCGCCCACGTTTACCGTAAGGCTGACGTTGCTCAGTGCCTGTACCGTGCCGTCAGCCATTGTGTAGTGCCTTGATATGTCAGCGGCGTTTATCAGAACATTCCCGTTTGTTTGATTGACATTCCTGCTTTCTTTCATAAGAGCCGACCTCCTTCGGTGAGAAATAACGGCAAGGCGAGGCTGTCGTGTTGGTTATTACGCCTGCACCGTGAAGTCCGCAACAGCCGTCATGCTGATGTATGCAAGGCTCGCCGCATATTATCATATTCATTTTTCCACCCTCTTTTTGTGATATTATAAAGCTATTTTTAGCCGCAACGACTGTAATATTCACAGCATTTCAGTAATATTTTCCGTAACGGCAGATAAACTAAGTAGGTAAAAACGAAAAGGAGAATGAGTATGAATTACCGCAAAACATACAAAAAAAGAAAGGCGTTTCATATTACGATTATCGCAATTTCGGTTATTGCAGGGCTTTATTTCAATATGATGCTTCCCGGTGTTATAAGGGATAACGTTCCTTGTGTGGACGTAATCTTCCCCGAAAGAACAGAATATATCCCGTCCGTAACCTGCAGCGGTACGGTAGGTTATTCACAGGTCAGGAGCATAAAAGAAGAAATACCGCTTATTATAAAGGAATATCTTGTGAATGTCGGCGACAGGGTAGACCAGGGACAGACGATAGCCGTTGTTGATAAGCAGGCGGTGTGTGATAAGCTGAGCAATATATACAGCGGTTCGGTATCCGATGTGCTGACGGCGGCAGAACTTTCCGACAGGATACCTGAGGAAATATCGGCTTTGGTATCCGGAACGGTATGCTATCTTGCAAAAAGCGGAGAGCTTATAGATGCCGGAGCGGATATTGCAAGGGTAGGAGGCAAGGGCGCACTTGTGCTGAATGTTGCTGTGCCTGAACGCAATCTGTCGAAAATCAGAAAAGGGCAGACCGCATTGCTTACTCTGTCGTCTGTTGACGGAAAATTTGCAGGACAGGTGAAAAGCATCGGCAAAAGTACGAGGAAACAATATCTCGGTGCCGTAGAGGAAACCGTAGCCGATGTTATGATAAGTATAGAAAGCCCGTCGGACAAGCTCAAAAGCGGTGACAGCGGATATGCGGAAATACAGACAGGTCTTAAGCGTGATATAGTTACCTTGCCTTACAGTGCAGTTATGCAGGATGAAAAAAGCGAATATATCTACGTTATCGAGGACGGCAGAACAATAAGACGTGACGTTATAACAGGGCTGGAGCTTGCAAAACGGACGCAGGTTTTCGGAGTAAGCGTTGAGGAGGAAGTTGTAAAAAGCACGCAGGGAGTAGCGGCGAACTCGATTATTATCAGAAATAAGATGGAATAAAGGAATACACAGGCACAAAACGGTAATTATATAATGGTCGGATATGAAACATAAAGCGGAGGTAGGTTATGGGACTGATGTCGGTTATGGCCGATATATGGAGAAGCAGGAGCAGAAGTGCACTGACTATGAGCGCAGTTGCGATAGGTATTTTTTCGGTGACGGTAATATCGGCGGCAGGGCAGATAGGCACAGCCAAGATAAACGACAGCCTTGACGATATGGGAGTAAACTCTGTACTTGTGGAGGCACAGGAGGCGGGAGTTGCTCTGGGCGACAGCGATATAGATGCTTTGGGCGGATTGAGCGGTGTCAACGGTGCGATGCCGCTTATGGCACAGGTCACCAAGTGTGAGCTTATCGAAAGCAACGTTTCGTGTATGGTGTGGGGAGTAAATGAGAAAGCGGACGAGATTATTTCGATGAAGGCGATACACGGCAGACTTATTGACAGATCTGATCTTAAAAAAGCCGAAAATATCTGTGTTATTGATGATGAGATAGCACTCGAAACATACGGAAGGACGAACATAGTCGGAAAGACGGTGAGCGTAAATTTCGGCGGTAAATACACTGATTTTACGGTAGTCGGTGTTGCCGAGTCGGGACTCAGCCCCATACAGAATATGATGAATGATGCAGTGCCGTATTTTGTATACATTCCCTCCACCACAGCACAGAATATAAGCGGTAAAAGTGAATATGACAAGATAGCCGTTCTTCTTGACAAAAACGGTGACGGCGAAACTGCGATAGACAGAATAAAAACCTGTATGGCAAATGTCAAGGGTGAGGGAAGTATTAAAATAAGCGAGCTTCAGAGCCAGAAGAAACAGCTTGACGGAATACTGGCTGCCGCAACCTCTGCACTGTCGTTCACGGCAGGAATTTCGCTTGCGGTTGCATCCGTATCGGTTATGACCGCAATGCTTGTAAGCGTGGGTGAACGAAAACGTGAGATAGGCATAAAGAAGTCGCTCGGCGCAAGGAATATAAGAATAGTCGGTGAGTTTTTAGCCGAAAGCACGATGATATGTATTATCGGCAGTATCGTAGGCATTGCGGCAGGCTGTGCGGTGGCGTTTGTCATAGGTCTTGCGGTCGGTGAGAGCTTTGTTATGCAGACGGATATAATGCTTATCGCAGTTGCGGTGTCGGCGGTGATAGGTATGATTTCGGGGAGCTATCCTGCATATAAAGCGGCAAGGATGAAGCCGGTTGATGCGCTGAAGATGTAAAGATTCAAAAAATTCCCCTACCCTCTTGACAGCTAACGATTATTAGCTTATAATATAGCTAACGATCGTTAGCTTATTTTGCATCGAGGTGAATATATGAAACAAGCCTCCAAAAAGGAAGACACAAAACAACGCATACTTGACGAAGCGTTACGGCTCTTTTCACAGAGCGGTTATGATGCTGTAAGTGTTGAGAGAATAGCTTCGGCGGTGGGGATAAAAGCACCTTCACTGTACAAGCATTTCAAAAGCAAGCAGGAGATATTTGATGCTATCGTTGCGGAAACGTACCGCCGTTATGATACATTCACGGATGGCATTGATGTGCACGTTTCCGAAAGCAAAGCAGATGAAAAGGTATTTGACGGTATTTCCGAGGAAATGCTTGCAAAAAAGGTAAGACAGCTTATAGAATATTCACTGCACGATGAGTATGTCAGCCGATTCAGGCGAATGATGACGATAGAGCAGTTCAGAAACGCTGAGTTTGCGGCGATGTATTCCGAACGGTATCTGGAAAGATTGGTGCGTTATCACGCAGGACTTTTCAGAGCGCTTATCAAGTCGGGAACGATAATCGGAGAAGATCCCGATACGCTGGCACTGGAGTATGTTGCGCCTGTTGTGCTTATGGTTGAAATTTGCGACAGACAGCCCGAAAGGGAAGCGGAGTGCCTGAAACGGCTTGAAGCACACGTCAGAAATTTCTACCGTACATATTCGCCGCATATGGTGAAAACGGTAGAGAAAAGAGGCGGTAAGCGTGACGGATGAAAGTCGTTTTATACTGTGTCCTCACTGCAAGGCGAAAACAAGGGTAAAAATTACACAGGACACGGTGCTGAAGAATTTTCCGCTGTTTTGTCCGAAATGTAAACAGGAGAACGTTATAAACGTTGAAAATTACATAATTACGTTGATTCAGACAGACGCAAAGACGCAGTGCTGACCTATTTATCGGGGCGGCACTGCGTTATTTTTTTGAAAAGAGGTTTTTGATATGAAATTATATTTCAAGGACGGAGTCACAATTGCGACTACCGTAATGATACTTATCCTTATCGGATACATAGCATTCTGTATTCTGACACGAAAACAGACACAGCACTGGGGGCTGAGAAGCCTTATACTGCTTGTGTACGGCCTTGTTGTATGCTGTTTCGCCGCAACCCGTGACGGACTTGACAAGACTATTCAGAATGCTATAGACGGAAGCTGTGATCCCGGATCGTTTCAGCTTATCAGCATACCGAACATAGTCGGCTGTATCGGTGCGCTTGCGGTAATTGTCGGAATAATCGCAGTGCCGATAGCTAAAACGCAGGCAGCCCGTGAGGTATGGTTTTATGTTATGTCGGGCGGAATAACGCTTAAGATTCTTACGGTGGAAATTGCAAGGATTATAGCATTGCTCAGATAAAGAGGTATAGATATGATAATAACGGTAATACACGGAGCTATGCACAAGGGCATTACATACTCAATGACAAAGGCTGTGCTTGACAAGCTGGGGAATGACAACGAGATACACGAATTTTTTATGCCGGCAGACGCACCCGGCTACTGTGTCGGCTGTTACAACTGCTTTCTCAAAGGCGAGGAATACTGCCCGGACGCTGAGAAAGTACAGCCGATAGTAAAAGCTATCGAACAAAGCAGTCTTATAATTCTTGACAGTCCGTGCTATTGCCTGGAAATGAGCGGTGCACTTAAAAATATGATGGATCATCTGGCGTACAGATGGGTAACGCACAGACCCGACGGCAGAATGTACTCAAAAATCGGGCTGACCGTTTCATCATCGGCAGGCGCTCCGCCGAAAAGCGTCACAAAGTCTATGGCTCGTCAGCTTAAATGGATGGGTGTTGCAAAATGCTATCAGTTCCCGCTTGCGAGCATGGCGGCGAATGTTACAATGCTGTCGGACAAGAAGAAACTCGAAATTGAAAAGACAGCGGAAAAGCTAGCACGGAAAATAAAGTCGGTAAAGGCAAAGTCGTCAATCATCACTAAGATGATGTTCTATATGTTCGGCGCTATGCAAAAAAACGATAAAACGGCGTGGAATCCAACCGACTGCGACTGGTGGAAAAGCAAGGGCTTCCTTGACGGTAAAAAGCCGTGGAAAAACTGAAATAAAGGGGAAATATATGAAAATAAAGCGGGCATTGTCATTTTACAAGCATTGCAATAGTGGGCTGATTGCAGTAAAATATTATCATAAAAATACCGAATCAAACCGAAAAAACTGCGACTTATAAGTGAAAGCTTTCAAAAGAGGTGTACTATGCACATAAACGACATCGAAAACATTATGAATTATCTGTTTTCTGCCGCACTTAAGAAATGCGGAAACTTTGAAGACGCAGAGGATTTGACAAGCGAAACGCTGCTTGCCGCTTTGAAATATCCGAATGAGATACAGGATATTAAAAAGTGGCTGTCGGGTGTACTTAACCACAAGTATTACGATATGCTGAGGCACAAATATAAGCTCCCTACGGTAAGCATCAACTTTATTACAGAGGACATACCCGACTTTGAGGAAGAACAGGCAGATGTGCCGAGTGCTGACGAAATACGTCGTGAAGTGGCGTATCTTTCGGGAAAGTATCGTGAGGTTATTGTCCGCCATTATCTTAACGGCGAAAAGGTGCAGAACATTGCCGAAAAGCTTGGTATCCCAAAAGGTACAGTGCTGTCAAGGCTGTCCGCAGGCAGAGAGCAGATACGGAAAGGATTTGATTCTATGGAACGATATGAAAAGCAAAGCTATCAGCCTGAACGGCTTGGGATTACCTGTAACGGCTGTATGGGGCTTAATGGTGAGCCATGGTCATTAGTTGAAGGCGATATGTTAAAACAGAATATCCTTATCGCCGCTTATGAAAAACCTGTTACCTGCGTTGAAATTGCACTTGCTTTGGGTATTCCCACAGCGTATATTGAAAATGCAGTAAACGACCTTGTAAGCTCAGAGCTTATGCAGAAAAAAGGCGATAAGGTCTTTACGGATTTTATGATCGTAACTCCCGAACAGATATTAAAAAGTCTTGATGTTCAGATTGAATTTTCCAAAAAGCATTATAATACTATTTGGGGGCTTTTCAATGAATTTCTTGCGGAGATAAGAGAGAGTACAAAGAATTTATGCCTCAGAGAAAGCGAACAGCGTAAACTGCAATACTTCTTTGTATTGCACCTGTTTTCTAACGGGATCTATCAGGCGGTACAGCAAATAGTTCCGTCGAAAGAAGAATATCCTCTCCGTCCCGACGGCGGAAAGTGGATAGCTTTCGGAAACAGATATACTCTTGATTTTGATTTTGAAAATTACAAATTTTCAAAATACTGCTATGGCGGAGAAAGAAGGTCGTACGAGGAAAACTTTTTCAGTTCAAAATCCGTTGACTTGCATATTTATGACACACAGCCCGACCTTAACAAGTATCAGCACGGAGATGTGTTACTCAGTGATGAAATATTTATGAAAATGCTGTATGTTATTTACAAGGGTATTCCGTTCAACTACACAGGTATTGATCCTATATATCTTGAAAGAATACCTCATCTTGCAAAATGCGGAATTATACATACGGTAAATGGAGTGCCGCAGCTTGACATTCCCGTTATTTCAAAGCAGAAATATGATGAGCTGGACAAGCTGCGCATAAATAAAATCCATGAATTTGCGGATATGTTTGAGCCTATTCTTCGTGAAATAATGCCTGAGATGAAGCTCAGTATACCCAAACATCTTGAAAGCCGTGTAGCGGAATTCAGAAAGTACAGTTGCTATGCTTTTCCCATTGCGGTTATCAAAGAGGCTATGGAAAAGGGAGATTTTTATACCGAGAACTGTACGCCGCCTATGGTTATGGTGATAGAAGAATAAAGAAAAATATATGAAAACGAAACGGACAGCATGGAGCTTTTCCATGCTGTTCGTTGTGTTGTATCTATGATTTACGCAATTGTCTTATCCGAGATTATTTCCCCATCCGAAAGCTCAACTATCCGCCTGCACTTTTCGGCTACCGTGCGGTCATGCGTTACTATAACTATGGTTTTCCCGATAGAATTGAGCGACTTCATAACCTCCATTATTTCGTCTGCTGTTGCTTTGTCAAGTGCCGCTGTCGGTTCGTCCGCAATGATTATATTCGGACGGTTTACAAGCGCACGGGCAAGAGCGACACGCTGCTTCTGACCGCCCGACAGCTCTTTTACTGGCTTTTTGAGAAGATTGCCTATCAGCATCGCATAGGAGATAATCATATAAAAACTCAGCTATCAAACCTTTTCCGCAATCAATACGTCCATACAATGCTTATGAGGAGTACCGCTGCTGTCGCAGTCAAAGATCCACTCCTCGTTTTTATGAAACAGCCAATCGTGGTAATACATAAACAACTCACCTGATTTCCAGCTATCCACAACAAATTCGCCTTTTTCTGTATCGGGCGGAAGAGGAATAAATGGCTTCTCTACAAAAACATTTACAACATTGATACCATTCGTAGTTGTATGAGCTTTAAGATTATTGACAACATTTTCTCGTAATTCAAGCGGAATATAATGAAAAACCCCACTTGAAAAGATGATGTCATAGTTAGCTTCAAGCCTGAAATCTCTCACATCTGCCTTGAAAAAGTCAACCTTTACACCATAAGTATCGGCAAGCTCTCGTGCCTTTGACAGCCCCTGTTCAGATGCATCAAACGCTGTAACATCATAGCCGTTTCTTGCAAGAAATACTGCGTCCTTGCCTTCTCCGCAACCAATATCAATAACCTTATACGGCTTAACAGGCGGCTTAATTCTCATTATCTCATAACACAGATTGTTAGGCTTTAAGCCCCAATAATACTCCTCATTGCCGTACCTTTTGTCATAATCGGTGACGGATTGCGATGGATACCCCAACAGCGAATCAATAGTTGTTTTCAGAATAGCTGCGATCTGCGGCAGAAGTTCAATATCGGGACATGAAGTTCCGTTTTCCCATTTGGATATAGCTTGAAAAGAAACGTGCAGCTTTTCGGCTAAAGCCTGCTGTGTCAGACCAAGTGCTTTCCTTTTTTCTGATATTACATTGCCAATATTCATATGCCTGCCCTCCTTTGTCCTTATTATATCATCATAAATTGTAAAGTTCAATAACCGCCTTGTAGAATGATCGAGTGATATTCTATTGACAGTTGAAAATCAATAATAAAATTGAGAACTTTCCAAAATCAGACTAATGGAGCGTGAGTTTTTGCTCAAGTTCCATGCAGACTGTCGAACAGTCAATCAGAAATGCTAGGCTTTTTATTGTATTTATGATTTACGCAATTGTCTTATCCGAGATTATTTCCCCGTCCGAAAGTTCAACTATCCGCTTGCACTTTTCGGCTACCGTGCGGTCATGCGTTACTATAACTATGGTTTTCCCGATAGAATTGAGCGACTTCATAACCTCCATTATTTCGTCTGCTGTTGCTTTGTCAAGTGCCGCTGTCGGTTCGTCCGCAATGATTATATTCGGACGGTTTACAAGCGCACGGGCAAGTGCGACACGCTGCTTCTGACCGCCCGACAGCTCTTTTACGGGCTTTTTGAGCAGATCGCCTATCAGCATTGCGTCGGCGGTTTTGGTGATAAGCTTTTTCATCATCTTGTATTTAACGGCAGGGTTGAATATAAGCGGATATGAAATATTTTCATATACCGTCTTGTCGGCGAGAAGTCCGAAATTCTGGAGCACAAAGCCGATTTCCTCGTTCCTTATTACCGCAATTTCATTGTTGCTGTACTTGGAAACCTCATATTCACCGAGAAAATATTTACCGCTTGTTTGCTTGTCAAGACAACCGAGTATATGTATAAGCGTTGACTTGCCGGAGCCGGATACACCCATTATAGCTACCATTTCGCCCTTTTCTATGCTAAGATTTATATTTTTCAGTGCATGCACCTCGCTGCTTGTGTTTATATTATAATATTTATCTACATTTTCAAGTTTCATCATACGTTCTCATATCTCCTTATTGTTTCAAGCATATTACTGCGTACCAGCGTTACAGAGCCTGCAATGCTGACAATTACGGAAATTGCAATCAGATATACAGCAGTGAACAATCCGCTTTGTGCATCGATGATTTCTATAGCAAAGATGTGATTTATTGCGAGCAGGATAAGCGTAGCGGCAAGCACAGAAATAACCGTTACAGCCGTGTCGCAGACAAGCTCAAGTATTATCACAGAGCGGGTCTTACCGCCACACAGACGGAATACCGCCATTGCTTTTGTGCGCTTTTCGGCATTCAGCAGCACATTTGCGATTACTCCCAGAGTGCCGACTACGGCTATCATTATGAATACAGGCATTAATTGTATCAGCAGCATATTGTCACGGTACAGCAAATCGAGATTTGCCACATCATAGCGTATATTCATGTACAGATCGCCTTTTGCGTCATCGCTGTTTGCGTTCAGTCCGTCAATTATACGAGCCTCGATTTCGGCGAGTGAAGTATTATTGTTTTTCAGAAGTATTACATATTGACGGTAGCGGTTATCTCCGCTTTCACCGGAATAGTCCTCTTGATTTTCGGGAGCGGTGGCAAGTCCGGAATTGTAGAGAATATCCGCATCGGTGTAGAAAGTCGTACCGATTTTTGCGGTGTCAGCATTATACAGTATTACGCTGTCGAGATAGTTATCGGTGTATTTTCCGACAACAAGAAGCTCGGTAATCCCTTTCCCACATTTGTATTTTATTGTGTCGCCGATATTACATCTCGATGTATAGTTTGCGATTACCGGGATCTTGCCGCCGTAGTCCTTTGACTTGTCCGGACGTTCTCCCGAAAGTCCTATATCGAGATATTCGCTGTATTCGGTCGAATATCCGAGCAGAGTTCCGTTTATATCATTATAAAACCGATAGAAAGTGTCATCGTCCATATTATTTATCTCGTTGTCGGTTATACTGCTTTTTTCTGAGTAAAGCTCCAATGTGGTTTCATGGTAACGCTCGACACGGCAACTTATTCCGTACTTTTCAAACTCTGAAACTATCTTTTCATCGGTTATAGGCGCTTTTGACGAGAGTGTACCGTGCAGTATCTTCTTATCATAGCGGTTACTTGTTATGTATGCTTTTTCGGCAAGATAATCCGAAGATGCAGTGATTGCAAAATTGAACAGCAGAGTTGAAAAAATGATACATATCATCATAAGGATAAAACTGCGCTTTTTTGATCGAAGCAAGGATAATGCAAGAGATAACAGCTTCATATTGCACCTCCGTTTGCGTATGTGGCTGAGGATATGCGCTTAAAGCCGGGCAGTAACGATATTATGATTATAATGCTGTATATTACAAATGATAGCAGATAGTCAAAAGCGGTAGGTACATATTCCATTCTGAGCTTTTCCATAAGTGCGGTAAAAATCGGACTCAAAGCAATAGCGCAGATGAATGAAACCGCTGTGTATGTAAGAGTGACTGCCGATAAAAGCAGTGTTATCGGCATTGACTTGCAGCCTGTGACCTTCAGCACGTTTATCTGTTCGCTGCAATTATCCGTCAGGTGAAGCATAAGCGTCAGCAGGAGCAGAGCGGTGAATATGCCTGTTACCACGATTCCTCCCGTGATGATAGCGTAGATTATGATAACAGATTCGTGACTCTCTCTGTTCGGCGGCTGAATATAAACCTTCTCGCCGAGATATTTCTCAAGTGCCTGCAGTTCATCGTCAGACAGATCGGAAGTAAAGAAAAAGCGTGCGCCGCTGTATTTTGTCGGAGCGGTATTCTTCATCTCATTTTCAAAATCTTCATCCTTTACATAAATTCCGCTGTTGTTGTGATATAAGAAAAAAGTGTACGGAACAATAAAATCATCGGAAAGACCTATTACATTAAGTACGATGTCGCCTTTATCATCGGGAATGAAAAGCCTGTCACCGACATTTATACCGCAGTCGTTTTCGGCAATAATAGCCTTGCTGTCACCCTTCAACTCATCTTCCGTGAAAAATCTGCCGTCGGTTATGTTATAGTCGGATTGTATGAAGCGGTACAGTTCTTTCATACTTTTGTTAAAAGCAACTTTGGCAGATTCAGTACAGATGTAGTTTTCGGTTGAGCGATAGCTGACAACCGCATTGTCGGCATAGGCAGTGTAGACTTCGGGCAGGTTTTCTTTGAAAAATTCGGGTGAATCTTCGGGCATAATACCGTCAAAGATGTAGCCTGAACGATCCATCATATTGTGATATGCCGCATTACCGCTGTTCAATGCACAGAACAAAGAAATAAATGTAAAGACAGCCGAAACAGAGATAAGAAAAATAAGTATATTCAGCTTGATATCACTTTTGAGAAATGTTTTCAGCATACTGAAATAAAGCTTTTGATATTTCAATTATTCTTCTCCTTTTCATAATATATTTCCGTTAAGATTGTCAGCAAGCGACAAACTAACTGTACTATCAGAATTAGTACAGATTTAGTATAGCGCAGAATGCTGAAAATGTCAATAGCGGTTAAAAAAATAGCAGGCGGAAAACCGCCTGCCCAGCTTGTAGAAAAAGTCTGTATTTATAAAAATAGAGCAAATTCTCTATCCCTATAAGAACGCTTTGTGGGCTTTGCGTCCTGCAAAGCCTTTGGGTGTTCTATCTCGGCATCCTTGCCGAAATCCCAAACCCCTTCCCCGTCGTGAAGGGCTGTGTATGCTTTGTTGGCTCTGCATCGTGCAAAGCCTTTGGGCATACACGCCCGGCGTCCGTGCCGGGGCTGAGTGTGGGGCTGCCGCCCTCACCAAGCAAGGACGCTTGAAGTCAGTCGCACATAGTCGCTGCACGACGCAGCGACACCAACGACTGACAACCCGCATTGGGGCTACGCCCAAAGCAAGGACGCTTTGTTTGCTTGCCAAAAGTTATAAGCAAGGACGCTTATGTCAGCTGAACCGAGCCGTTGCACGATGCAACGGCACAAACAGCTGACTTTGCAGAGATGCAAAACCAACATAGCAAGCAACGCTAAACACCCATTTTCAAAAATTATATAGGTTTATCGACAGTCTGAGCAGGCGGAAAACCGCCTGCCTTAATAATCACAGAACATCACAGTTCATAATGCCGAAAACGGATATTTTAGCAAAATCATTATCCGTGCTGTCGCAGGCGGTTTCTTCTGAGCTTTCGCTACCGGTATCATCGCCGCCGAAAAGCCCCTGCAACGCTTCAAATATCGCAAACTTTATTTCATAATCACGGCTTTCTTCAACCCGCTTGCTTTGTTCTTCGGTAAAAAATTCACCCGATGCGGCAGGCAGGCACAGCGGCGGGAACATTACGCACCACCAGTTCCTGCCCTCTGCATTTCCGATAAGCAGGCGGACGGCTGTGTATTCTCCAGCAGGTAAGGTTACATTCTCGTACTTTCTGGTGGTAAAATATGTTTTTGCAACCTCGCATTTTACATTGTAGCTGTAGCCTTTGGAATGTACAAATTCGTTAGCCTTTTCTTCGATTTCGGCTCTGCGTTCGTTTGCAACGGCTACCGATTGACTGAAGCTGTCACAGTTTCCGAATACATCCGAAAACGTTGAAAGCATATAGTCACGCAGATCGTATTTCAGCGTCTGGTCATCCTTACTGTCCGAGTTTGCCAGTATATGAAGCCTCAGCACTTCCTGCGGCTTTTCCTCACAATCCTCCGCAAATGCGGTAAAGGCTGTTATTACAATACATATTACCGCACCCAGTATCATAGCCTTGTCAAGAATATTACGTTTAAAAAAACCTGCCATAATTACCTCCGTAGCGTTTAGCTTTGTGAGGTAATTATTGACAGGTTGGTTTCATTTATTCGCAGATAAGACTTTATTTCAGATTTTCTATCTGACTTAACCACAGCGTTGCACAGGCATCGCTCGGCATTCTCCAGTCGCCTCTGGGTGACAGCGTTACCGATCCGACCTTAGGACCGTCGGGCAGGCATGAACGCTTGAACTGCTGTGAGAAGAAACGGCGGTAGAAGGTTTTCAGCCATTTCAGTATTGTTTCACGGTCATACGCACCGTCAAAAGCGTACAGCGCAAGCCTGAATACTTTTTCGGGGGTAAATCCCCATCTTATGCCGTTATACAGGAAGAAATCGTGCAGTTCATAAGGGCCTACAAGGTCTTCGGTTTTCTGCGATATTTCTCCGTTATGTGCAGGCAGAAGCTCGGGGCTTACAGGCGTATCAAGTATATCCTCAAGCGATTCTTTGAGCAGCTTGTTATCTGTCGTCTTGCTGTAGTAGCTGACAAGATGTTTGATAAGCGTCTTGGGTATTGAGCAGTTCACACCGTACATAGACATATGATCGCCGTTGTAGGTCGCCCAGCCGAGAGCAAGCTCGGATAGATCGCCCGTGCCTATTACAAGTCCGCCCGTCTGATTGGCGATGTTCATAAGCACCTTTGTGCGTTCTCTTGCCTGACCGTTTTCAAATACTACCGATAGATCGTTTATATCGTGTCCGATGTCCAGAAAATGCTGTTTTACGCTGTCGGTTATGTCGATCTCACGCAGGGTGACGCCTATCGCCTCGCATATCTTCACAGCGTTTGATTTTGTGCGTTTTGTTGTGCCGAAGCACGGCATTGTCACTGCTACAATATCCGTCATAGGTCTGGCGAGCAGCTTCATTGCATTGGCGCATACAAGAAGTGCAAGCGTGCTGTCAAGTCCTCCCGAAATTCCTATAACGGCGGTTTTTGCGTAAGTATGGGCAAGACGCTTTTTGAGTCCGTGTGCCTGCATCGAAAGAATAAGCTCGCATCTCTTGTCGGTCTCATCGGCAGAGTAGGGGATAAACGGCGTGCGTGATACAAAACGTGTTATCTTTGTATCGGTGAGCGGTATATCAAACCATATAGTTTCCGTATCGCATTTGTCATTTCTGAATGATGTGTTTTTTCTGCGTTCAAATGCCAGCTTGTTTACGTCTATCTCGCTGATAACATAATCGTTTGAGAAAAGCTCGCTTTCGGCAAGCGTTGCACCGTTTTCGGCGATTATGTTATGCCCTGAGAATACAAGGTCCTGCGTGCTTTCGCCTTCTCCTGCGGAGCAGTAGATATAACCCGAAATAAGCCTTGCAGATTGATTTAAAACAAGCGAACGGCGGTATTCCGACTTTCCTATCATCTCGTTGCTTGCGGAAAGATTAAGAATGATATTTGCGCCTTTCTGTGCAAGATATGTCGAGGGAGGGCAGGGCGACCACAAATCTTCGCACAGCTCGATTCCGAAAGAAAAATCGTGCATAGTGTTACAGCAGAATATAAGTCCCGCACCGAAATACGCACTCAGCGAATCGTCGCATTCGCCGTCAGCGTCCGTGTCAAACCGGTTTAAAAAATATTCGCATTTACTGCCGTCCCAGGCGGTAAAGTGGCGCATCTCGTAAAATTCGTTGTAGTTCGGCAGGTACTGCTTAGGCACATAGCCCAGCACTTTTCCGTGATATGTCACAGCCGCACAGTTATACAACTTGCTGTCATACTGCATCGGCAGTCCGACGACAGTTATCATATCAAGCGCAGACAGTTCTTCCAGAATCGTTATGAGCGCATTTTTTGCACCGTCAAGGAGCGTTGTCTGGTAGAACAGATCCTGGCAGGTGTAACCCGTGATGCACAGTTCTGGGAAAACTGCTAGCTTTACATCTTTTTTAGCAAGCTCCTTTGCCAGAGAGATTATCTGCTTTGCGTTGTGCTTACAGTCGGCAACCTTAATCTCGGGTGTTGCCGCCGCTACTTTTATAAATCCGTCTTTCATATTGTTCTTTTCGGCTTAAGGCTTAAAATTCGTAATTGCCTGTCATTCCGCCGACCTTTCTTTCTATCCAGGTTAAAATATCGTCAAAAACTATTTCCTTCATAGTTTCGTTTACAAGCTCGTGACGTGCGCCGGGGTACAGCTTGATATCAACGTTGCAACCCTCGTCAATCAGCTTTGCGTATACATTTCTTACACCCTTGCCGTATCCGCCGACAGGGTCTGCCGTTCCTGCCATGAATATAACGGGCAGCTTTTTCGGCACCTTTTCAGCCCACTGCTGACTTGATACTCTGCGAAGAAGGGTAGTAAGGTCAACAAATCCGCTTGCCGTAAACACAAAATTGCTCTTTTCGTCATCGATATACTTCTTTACAACATCTCTGTCGTGAGTGAGCCAGTCATAGATAGTCTGGCAATCTTTGATTTTGTCGTTATATACTCCGAAAATGAGAGTGTTCAGCTTATCACTGCGGAAACGTTCGCCCTTCAAGGAAACAACGGAGCGTGTAGCCCTTACTCCTATTTCGGAAAGTGCCTTGTCATCGCCCGTACCCATAATTACGGCGCAGGTAAGCTCGTTAGGAAAGCGTGTGAGATACAGCCTTGCAACAAAACTGCCCATACTGTGACCTATAAGAATATACGGCAGTGCAGGATACTTCTTTTTCATTATCATCGTCATACGGTGCAGATCGTTTACAAGATGGCTCCAGCCGTCCTTTTCGGCAAAAAAGCCGAGATCATCGTTTGATCTGACGCTGTTTCCGTGACCGAGATGGTCATTACCGCAGACGATATATCCGTGTGAGGTAAGAAAATCCGCAAAGTGTTCATAACGCTCAATATATTCACACATACCGTGCGAAATCTGAATGATGCCTTTATATCCCACGTTCATGGGAAGAACCGGAACATAGATGTAATATGCACAGTTATCAGTGCCGTTCGAGGATTCAAAAGTGCCTGTGAGCTTTTCGTATGCCATAGCGTACCTTCTCCTTTCGCAAGACGCATCAAATATTTCTTTATACTTATTATAACAAACACAGCCATAAAATACAAGTAAAACGGGGAAAAAGGGGTGTGGCGCAGACAGATAAAACTATAATCGTACTTTTTCCGGTAAAACTCCGAACGTATTTTTCTTATTGCGGCTGATATTAACAAAAATATTTATATCGCACTGCAATGCAAAAAACTGACTTTATTGCCTAAAATATTTGACATTTCGCCAAAATATGTTATAATATATACAAAGTCATTTCAACTTACCATAAGAAAAGAGGTATCCTGTTATGGGTAAGAAAATACACGCACGAGATCTCAGAGAACAAAGAAAGACCGATAGAACGGTAAAATTTGCAGATCAGAACAAAAAACGTGAAGCAGAGAGGGCAGTTCAGAAAAAAGACGCAGCCGTTTCTGTAAAATCAGTTTCTTCTGTTTCATCAAAAAAAGACAATGCAACAAAATCTATGGCTAAAGCCGCAGGCGTGAAGTCGGTTTTTGCTGTAGGAAATACTGTTTATATGACTTCATTCGGCAGAGGAAACGATGCTGTACTTGAGCAGAAAATAGTCGATACATCGCACGAACCGCTGAATATTGACGATCCTGCATATCAGTTGAACGTTGTCACAATGAACGGTTATTCGGTTACCGGTCACAGAGGTGAAACGGTATCTGCCGTAACGGATAATCCGCTGCGCCGTTTTAACGGAGGAAAGAAAGGTGAACCGGAACAGTCTGTGCCTACGGATATGCTGTGCCTGAAACCGACTCTTGAAAAGAAATTCTTCGGCAAGGAATTCAATGATAATATACATATTCAGCTTATTTACAATATTCTGGATATCGAGAAAATACTGGCGGTTTATTCAACCAACGCTATTTACGCATTGAATAATATGAGTGCTGACGAAAATATCGAAAACAGCGATTTCTTCATGAAACGTACCACCGATGAAACCTTTGACGATTTTGAAAAGAAAAAGGAGAGTACAAACAGTCGAGAGAAAGCCGATTTTGACGCATTTGAAAAATTCATCGCCAATTACAGACTGGCTTATTTTGCCGATGCATTTTATGTAAATAAAAAGAATCCCAAAGGTAAAGCAAAAAATGTTCTGCGTGAGGATAAAGAACTTTACTCCGTGCTCACTCTGATCGGTAAACTGCGTCATTGGTGTGTTCACAGCGAGGACGGCAGAGCGGAATTCTGGCTGTATAAGCTCGATGAACTTAAAGATGATTTCAAAAATGTACTCGACGTTGTTTATAACCGTCCTGTTGAAGAAATAAACAACCGCTTTATAGAAAACAATAAGGTAAACATACAGATACTGGGCTCGGTACACGAGGACACCGATATTGCCGAACTTACAAGGTCGTATTACGAATTCCTTATCACAAAGAAATATAAAAACATGGGCTTTTCAATTAAAAAGCTCCGTGAGATTATTCTTGAAGGAACGGAATACAACGATAATAAGTATGATACTGTAAGAAACAAGCTTTATCAGATTGTAGATTTCATCTTATACAGAGGATATATCAACGAAAACAGCGAAAGAGCCGAAGTCCTGGTAAACGCTTTAAGAAGCACGCTTAACGAAGATGATAAGACAAAGTTATATTCGTCCGAGGCCGCTTTCCTTAAGAAAAAATATATGAAAATTATCAGAAAAGCAGCTGATTCGCTTGACGTAAAAAAACTCAAAGATCTGAAGAAGAAGGCTTTCACAATTCCCGACAACGAGCTGAGAAAATGCTTTATCAGCTATGCCGACAGCGTATCGGAATTTACCAAGCTGATTTATCTGCTGACAAGATTTTTAAGCGGTAAGGAAATCAACGATCTTGTCACAACGCTGATAAACAAGTTTGACAATATCAGAAGCTTCCTTGAAATAATGGACGAACTCGGACTTGAAAGAACTTTCACTGATGAATACAGATTCTTTGAAGGCAGTACAAAATATCTTGCCGAGCTTGTCGAGCTTAACAGCTTTGTGAAATCGTGTTCGTTTGATATGAGTGCAAAAAGAACAATGTATCGTGATGCGCTTGATATTCTCGGCATTGAATCGGATAAGACCGAAGAAGATATTGAGAAGATGATTGATAATATTCTTCAGGTTGACGCCAACGGCAAAAAATTGCCCAATAAAAACCACGGTCTGAGAAATTTCATTGCAAGCAACGTTATTGATTCAAACAGATTCGAGTACCTTGTGCGGTACGGAAATCCCAAGAAAATCCGTGAAACGGCAAAATGCGAGCCTGCTGTACGGTTTGTGCTGAATGAGATCCCGGACGCACAGATTGAAAGATATTATAAGGCTTACTATCCCGATGAAAAATCATTGTGCTTAGCAAATATGCAACGTGATAAACTGGCAGGTGTGATAGCTGATATTAAGTTTGATGATTTTTCGGATGCCGGCAGTTATCAGAAGGCAAACGCCACATCAACAAGAAGAACGTCTGAAGCTGAAATCAAGCGCAAGAATCAGGCTATAATCCGTCTTTATCTTACTGTTATGTACATTATGCTGAAGAACCTCGTAAATGTCAACGCAAGATACGTTATCGCTTTCCATTGCCTTGAAAGGGATGCAAAGCTGTATAGCGAAAGCGTATTGAAGGTCGGTAATACAAATGAAGAAAGCAGATTGCAGACCGGTAATACAAATGAAGAAAAAAATAAGGTAAAACTCACAAACCTTACAAATCTTACAATGGCTGTAATGGGAGTCAAGCTCGAAAACGGAACCATAAAAACGGAATTTGACAAGAGCCTTGCAGAAAATGCCGCAAACAGATATCTCAGAAATGCACGCTGGTATAAGCTGATACTGGATAATTTAAAGAAGTCGGAAAGAGCGGTTGTCACCGAGTTCAGAAATACTGTGTGCCATCTGAATGCGATAAGGAATATCAATATCAATATCAAGGAAGTAAAAGAGGTCGAGAACTACTTTGCTCTGTACCATTACCTTATTCAGAAACATCTCGAAAAACGTTTTGCCGATAAAAAAGTAGAAAGAGACACCGGCGATTTTATAAGCAAGCTCGAAGAACACAAGACTTACTGCAAGGATTTTGTAAAAGCATATTGCACGCCTTTCGGATATAACCTTGTGAGATATAAAAACCTTACGATAGACGGGCTGTTTGATAAAAATTACCCCGGAAAAGACGATTCTGATCAACAGAAATAATATTAATATGTAAATCGGTGCGCAAGGGCGATTTTATGAATAAATCTATTGACATTTGTACAAAAGTGATATATAATATAGATAATTCAAAATCACCTTTGTGTATTTTGAGGAACTACACCTGTGCTAAATCGCATAGGTCTAAAACAATATCAAGGGTGCGGTGTCGGTGCTTGTTGAACTACACCTGTGCTAAATCGCATAGGTCTAAAACTTACTGATTTACATTCATCAAACCATATCAGAACTACACCTGTGCTAAATCGCATAGGTCTAAAACTATAATCGAGACCTACGGCTATGTTAAAAAGAACTACACCTGTGCTAAATCGCATAGGTCTAAAACCATTTCTGGATAATGAATATCGATCTCTTCGAACTACACCTGTGCTAAATCGCAGGGGTCTAAAACATTTCTTAGGAGTTATTTCCTCTTCTTCTTCATCTTGAACTACACCCGTGCAGAATTGCAGGGGTCTAAAACAACATATGGGCTTCATCAATGTAGATTCGAGAACTACACCCGTGCAAAATCGCAGGGGTCTAAAACCGAACTCTTGACACGTAGATTAAAAGCCTGAACTACACCCGTGCAAAATTGCAGGGGCCTAAAACCGAACTCTTGACACGTAGATTAAAAGCCTGAACTACACCCGTGCAAAATTGCAGGGGTCTAAAACGAACGAATAATTCGGGAATAACAGATGCAGGAACTACACCCGTGCAAAAATGCAGGGGTCTAAAACAGTTTTGACGCACAAATGCGGTATTATATCGAACTACACCCGTGCAAAAACGCATGGGTCTAAAACTCTTTCATTTCTTTTGCTGTGATAGCTTTGGAACTACACCCGTGCAAAATTGCAGGGGTCTAAAACTTCAAACTCTTCTGAAGAATTATTTTTGAGAACTACACCCGTGCAAAATTGCAGGGGTGTAGTTTTTTTGCATAAAACAGCCCGACCTTAGTTTCAAAGGTCGGGCTGTTCTTTTGTCATAAATAGATTTTTGGGTACAGTATTTCAATTTACCAAGGGGGTTCGATGTGGTAAAATGTGATTGTAAGGAAAAACAAAGAGGAAAAAATGTTGTTTTGGGTACAGTTTTTCGCTCGAAAAAAATGAAAAATGTGAGATAATATAATCAGAGGGTAAAACCTCACGGTTATATTATTGAAAAAGAGCGAATTCAACAAAGAGGTATCGGCAACATATCCGGTCCGCTGTTACAGTTCAAGGAGGTACATATTATGTTCGGAGATTTCTACAGTCTTGTCCGCCTTTTCTTTTATCACGGTAATTCGGTTTCCGATGAACGTGACGCATACTGCTACAACTTCACAGACATCAGTTATTGGTATTGATAAGACGATAAACGCTTAAACCGAAAGGGGATGTTAAAATGTCAGCTTTAAACCGTATCCGTATCCATATTCCTGAATTTCCGTGCTGAGCGTAATGGCAGGAAATTTTATCCGAAAGGGGATGTTCATATGACAAAGCAGGTATTGACTTCAGTAATTACCGCAGTTCTTACGGGAACTATCGGTGTAATCACGGCACTCGGCAAGGATGATTGACAACAGACGTGACATATAACGAAAGGAAGGTTCATATGACAAAGCAGGTATTGACTTCAGTAATTGCCGCAGCTCTTACGGGAGCTATCGGTGTAATCACAGCGCTCGGTAAGGGCGATTGATAACAGACGTGACATATAACGAAAGGGAGGTTCATATGACAAAGCAGGTATTGACTTCAGTAATTGCCGCAGCTCTTACGGGAGCTATCGGTGTAATCACAGCACTCGGCAAGGGTGATTGATAACAGATGTGACATATAACGAAAGGAAGGTTCATATGACAAAGCAGGTATTGACTTCAGTAATTGCCGCAGCTCTTACGGGAGCTATCGGTGTAATCACAGCACGCGGCAAGGGCGATTGATAACAGACGTGACGTATAACGAAAGGAAGGTTCATATGACAAAGCAGGTATTGACTTCAGTAATTGTTGCAGCTCTTACGGGAGCTATCGGTGTAATTACGGCGCTCGGTAAGGGCGATTGACAACAGACGTGACATATAACGAAAGGGAGGTTCATATGACAAAGCAGGTATTGACTTCAGTAATTGCCGCAGCTCTTACGGGAGCTATCGGTGTAATCACAGCGCTCGGTAAGGGCGATTGATAACAGACGTGACATATAACGAAAGGGAGGTTCATATGACAAAGCAGGTATTGACTTCGGTAATTGCCGCAGCTCTTACGGGAGCTATCGGTGTAATCACGGCGCTCGGCAAGGGCGATTGATAACCTTGATATAAATTCAGCACATTTGCCGTCAATATTAATTTTTTGGTGACAAATGTGCTGAAATAGTGTATAATAGTATTTATAACAAGCAAACAGATAATAGTTACAGAGGTGATTGTTTTGGAGATAATCGGAGAAAGAAATACCGCTGTTGTATACGGTGAAATTATTGACGAATGCGCTGTCAGCCAGATTGAAGAAATCTGCAACCATCCTGCATTCGAAAATTCCCGCATCAGGATTATGCCCGACTGCCACGCCGGTAAGGGCTGTGTTATAGGATTTACCTGTGTAACTTCAAATAGGATGATTGTGCCGAATATCGTCGGTGTAGATATAGGGTGCGGAATACTCACGACCGTTTTCACGGCGGACAGAGAGATTGATTACAGGGCACTCGATACTTTTATTCGCAGTAATATCCCTTCCGGTATGGAGATACACGACAGCGTGAGTGATACGGTAGCAGAGAATACGGCTCTTGTCGCAAAGGTGAACGGTATCTGTGATGCTATCGGAGAATCAGCCGATGTTGATTATCATCTGCGCAGTATCGGAACGCTCGGCGGAGGAAACCACTTCATTGAAATTGACCGTTTAAACAACGGAAGCTATGCTTTGACGGTTCATACGGGGAGCAGAAATCTCGGAAAGAGAATCTGTGGTTATTTCCAGAGCAATGCTTCTGTAATTGACACGGAGTTAAGACGCAGTATTCTGTTAAGGCACAGGAGCGCAACGACAAGCGAAGAACACGAAGAAATCGACCGCCGTGCCGCACAGATTGCACCCGTGAGCAAGGAGCTGGCATTTATCACGGGCGAAAGATACGATTCTTACATCAGCTGTATGCTTGACGCAAAGGCGTTAGCCGCATTCAACAGAACGGTAATATCAGACAGAATAATGTCTTTTCTTGCGGACGAATACGGCGTTGAGATAAAGGACAGATTTGACACAGTTCATAACTATATTGATTGGTACGACGATACGCATACCTCTGTTGTAATCAGAAAGGGTGCAATTTCCGCAAGGAAGGGCGAACGTATTGTAATCCCGCTCAATATGCGTGACGGTATCATCATTGCACACGGCAGGGGCAACGAAGAATGGAACTGTTCCGCTCCGCACGGCTCAGGGCGTGCATACAGCCGCAGTGACGCAAGAAGAACATTCACGCTTGAGGAGTATGCCGAAGAAATGGACGGAATCAACACATGGTCTGTCAGCGAAAGCACCATTGATGAATGCCCTATGGCATACAAGCCGTCTGAAATGATTATCGGAAGTATCGGGGATACGGTCGAAATCGAAAGTATCGCTCACACTGTATACAATTTCAAGGCATGAATAAAGATTATGAAAAGGAGATTTTAAAATGGAAAATGAAAATAAAAAAAACAATAATAATAAATTTTTCATTGAAAGCATAGATAAATACAGGGCCATAATCCAGAACATCTGCACTTACGGTTGCGTTGACAGTGAGCAACTTGAAAAGCTGTGCCAGTGTTCCGGAGGGACAATAAAGAAAGGACTTGATTTTTGTAATCTTTGCCTGTCAAACTATAGTGAACAAAAGAAAAACAAACCTACAGAAAAAGCTAAAGGCTGCCCGACCAAAGCAAAATACTTGGAATATGACAGATTTGCATTAAATGAGAATTATCTGTATAACATTTACCTCTGGGCAAGGATAACAAAGAAACAGATGTGGGCGTTCTCCTACTTCAGAAGGCATACATCTCTGCTGATAAATGCGTCCAGCACGGAGATCAAAAATCAGCTGAGCGACTTTTTCTTATATTTCAGCGAGTATATGGATAGAAGCAGGAGCGCCGGGAAATCTCAGGATCTTGGGTATATTATCGATATGACGGCGCCGACCGAGAAAAATATGCTGATAAGTTCAATGTGCGACGCTCTGGCGGTATTCGGAAGAAAAGCGCCGTACAGCGTTCCTGCATACAGCATAAGCCATAAGCTGAAAAAGCTGTGCGGAAATGACAGCAAAAGCCTTTGGTCGTTTATGTACGACAATTACGACAGAATACTCTATGACGAGGCGGTCTACACTATCCGTCAGGCTATAAGGGACAGAAAGCTCATCGGCTATAAGACGGTCGGAACCGAAAAGCATAAACCTGTATATTATGTTGTTCCTCTGAAAATAATGTATGAATATAATCTGGGCAGATGCTACCTGCTGTACAGCCCGCTGAATTCAGACAGCATTATAAAGAGCATTCGTCTTGATAAGATTTATAATGTTAAGGCATACGAGCCTGACAGTATTATCAATTATGAAAAGCTCTATGACGTACTTGCTGTTGCCGAAAATGAGATCTGGCTTTCCGGTGATTATACCAAAAAAGATTGTCTTAGCAGGATTGTATTGAAGAATGTAAAACCGCAGGCATTTTCTCTTATCGAAAAGTACGGCGTTTGCTATACGGAAGACAGAGAAGCAAAAACAGTAACATTCAATATAAGAAAAGCCGATGATATAAAGCCGTTTATTCGTACATTGGGCGGTGATGCGATAATATCGGAGGAGGATGACCCCAGACTTTTCAGAGAGTTTGCTTATGATGCCCGTATAGGAAGGCAGATGTATTATGATGACAGCTTTGCCGACCGTCCGGCTGAGAAAGACAGTCAGCCTGCAAAAGACAGCAAGACCGCAAGCGGCAATGACAATATAAAGAAGTACGCTTCTTACCCAACGTTGCGCTTGTTTAATAAATACGGCAGCTTTGTGAACGTTCTTTCCGAGGAACTCTCCGCACAGATATCATCAGAAATCAGAAGAACGCATAAGGAAAATGAATATTCATCCGATGAAATTAAGGTCATGCTTCAGCGTTCATTTAAAAAACACGGTTTTGATAAATGTGGCAGTGATTTAAAATTGATTAAAAACTGGTATGTCAGGTCCATAAAAGAACTCAGCGACAGCGATTACAGTTCGTGGTTCAGCGTGAACGGCGGCAAGTTTGAAGCTGTGGCGGATTTAAACGAATATGAGCATAAACAGCTTCTGACAAACATTGAGTACGAATACCTGCGTCTTATGCTTGGCGATCCGGACGCAAGGGCAATAATAGGAAACGAATACTGCGAGAAGCTTTCGGAATATGTCGGCAGTGCCGACACGACCCTTGATGAGTTTTTCACGGTGCGGTATGCAAACCGCAATGAAAAAACGATAGAAAACAAGCATAGTGTTCTGCGTACGATAATGCGTGCGATGAACAACGAGAAAAAAGCGGATATTGAGTATAAGGGCAAGCACTATATCTGCTCGGCATATCGTTTTACATATTCCCTCAGAGAGCGTAAGCATCGTCTTATGGTGTTTGACGGCAGCTATATAATGCAGCTTAATCTTTGCGACATCAAAGACGCACAAATGACCAAAGAGCCGTCCCTTTCCGATGAAGAAATGAACAAACTGCTTACAGAAAGAAAAAAGTATATAGAAATTGCAATCCCTCAGAACGCCGATGCACAGCAGAGAAACGTATTCGAGAGAGCTTTACGCTTGTTCGGCGGCTTTGAAAGATATTCGTGGAACGATGCCAAAAACGGCGAGTATGTAATAGCCGTTGCTTACTATGAGCCGGATATCAGCGTTTCGTCTTCTGCCGACAGGAGAATATACAGGCGTGATACCGTTGCGGCGGATATTATGTCGCTGGGCAGATATGCAAGAGTTATGAAACAGCCGGGATTTGAGCTTGACGGCGTGAGGTATGACAGCAGCTTATATGACTATATTTCAAAAAATTATTCCGGCACGGCAGCAAGGTATGAAAAATAGTAAGGGCAATATTTAAAGGTGATTTTATGAATAAATCTATTGACATTTGTACAAAAGTGATATATAATATAGATAATTCAAAATCACCTTTGTGTATTTTGAGGAACTACACCCGTGCAAAATTGCAGGGGTCTAAAACCTTTGATTTTGAACATATTTTTGTTCTCCTTGAACTACACCCGTGCAAAATTGCAGGGGTCTAAAACTTCATCATCATCCTCAATGATTTTTTTAGGAACTACACCCGTGCAAAATTGCAGGGGTCTAAAACCGATGTCAAGATAATC